>Ga0247807_10000031_pt1 | contig 280142 bp, 271 predicted proteins | sample UWRJL074202C1_FD_179931 | JGI IMG/M metagenome (GOLD analysis project Ga0247807, IMG submission 179931) | Plant litter microbial communities from Arlington Agricultural Research Station in Wisconsin, United States - UWRJ-L074-202C-1 | ecosystem: Environmental > Terrestrial > Plant litter >...
ATTATCAATTATCAATTATCAATTATCAATTATCAATTATCAATTATCAATTATCAATTATCAATTATCAATTATCAATTATCAATTATCAATTATCAATTATCAATTATCAATTATCAATTATCAATTATCAACTAGCGACAATTTTCTTCTTACCCAAGAATTTCCGGTACAGCAATACCAAAATCCCACCAATTAAAACCACCGACCACAATTGCACCACAAAAGCGATCAAGCGCTCCAGAATAAACCAGCCGTTCTTGATGCCGTCCCAAACCTCAAGCCCGAAGTTGCCATAATCGCCGCCGGTTTTCGCAATCGCCACCATTTCCGTGCGCAAAGTTTCATTTTGATACATCGCCAACGTAATCGTGCTGTAATTCACCTGGTCCTGCAATGACAAATTCTGGATCGCCGCCTGGTCGCTGTTTTCGTTTTTGCCGAGCAGGTTTTCTTCGGCGTCGGTAACCTGGTTCAGTTTTTTGCCTACACGCTCCACGCCATGTTCCAATCGGGCGTTGTGATTGTTGTTGCGTTGCTGCGCGAGTTGGTTCGACAGCATCTGCAAAGCCACGTCGTCGGCTTTGATCACGCGGTAATCGAGGTATTGGATTTCTTTGGCGATTGCCTTGACGACCGTGTCGAGCGAGCGGTTCGGAATGCGCAAGGTCAGATTGTTTTCGACCACATATTTGCTCGTTTCGAGAATACTGTCGCGGCTCACTTTCGTGCGGTTCGTTTCAGAAATGCGGCTTTGCAGGTTGTTGTTGGTGATCAATCCGCCGTAACGGTTCACGGCATTTTCAATTGCATAAGTCGACTGCGCGACGTTTTTGACCTTGAACTTGATGTCGGCCGTACGCACCAATTTACGGTCCGGGACTTTGTTCTTGGAAACGTTTTCGACGATTTTGCTCTCGCCGGATTCAGATGCGGAAACCGCTTCTTCGGTTGCAGGCGCGTCTTCGAGAGAAGTTTCCGCTTGTTTACAGGAAAATCCCAATGCGACAAGCAGCACGGCAACGCCAATTTTAATTGTTTTCATAAAATTCATTTTTAATGGTTAATGCTCAGGTTAATGAAAAGTAGTGTTCACGCAATAGCCGATGAATTTTAAGTGTTTACGATTTTTCGGCGCACTAATAACTGTGCCAATTTTTTTCGGGTAGAAATTGCGCGGAAATTTTATCGTAATTTTGAACCGTAAAACCTATGTTTTTGAGAACTTCCATCGTTAAAAATATCCAGGATCCGCAGCAGTTCAAGCAGCAGTTGCTTCATTGGGCTTCGGCCTTCCGTGAAGTCGTTTTTTTAGACAGCAACGATTATCCGCAGCGGTACGGTTCGTATGATTGCATGGTTGCCGTCGATGCGCTTACGTCGATCCAGACTGATTTCGGCAACGCCTTCGAAGATTTGAAACAATACCAGCAGGTGACCGGCGATTGGCTTTTCGGTTATTTAGCGTATGATTTGAAAAACGACACCGAGGCTTTGGTTTCGCGCAATTTCGACGGATTGGGCTTCCCGGATTTGTTCTTTTTCCAGCCCAAGAAATTGTTTCTGCTCAAAGGCAATGTATTGGAAATCCGCTATTTGAATTTGTGCGATGATGAGGTGGAACCTGATTTAGAGGAAATTTTAGCAAGGCGGATGTCGAATGTCGAACGAACGGAGGCCATTCAAATCCAACAACGCATTTCCAAGCCAGAATATTTGTCCAAAGTATCGCAAATGCTCGAACACATTCACCGCGGCGATATTTACGAAGCCAATTTCTGTATGGAATTCTTCGCCCAGAATGCCACGATCCATCCGGTCGAGACGTATCAAAAACTCAACGCGATCTCGACGCCGCCATTTGCCGTTTTCCTCAAGAACAACCGGCAATTCCTGTGTTCGGCATCGCCTGAAAGATACCTCAGGAAAGAAGCCGGCAAGATCATTTCGCAACCCATCAAAGGAACCGCGAAAAGGAGCACGGATGCCATCGAGGACGAAACCATCAAAAACGAACTCGTCGCTTCCGAAAAGGAACGTTCCGAAAACATCATGATCGTCGATCTCGTGCGCAACGATTTGTCGCGAACGGCGGCCAAAGGTTCGGTTCACGTCGAGGAATTGTGCGGCGCGTATGCATTCAAACAAGTGCACCATTTGATTTCAACTGTTGTTTCAGAAATGTCAATTCAAAGTTCTGTAATTGAAGTGATTAAAGATTCATTTCCGATGGGAAGCATGACGGGCGCGCCCAAAATATCGGCCCTGCAAATCATTGAAAAACTAGAGGAAACCAAACGCGGATTGTACAGCGGCGCCGTGGGTTATTTTACGCCCGATGGCGATTTCGATTTCAATGTGGTGATCCGCAGTATTTTATACAATGCCGAAAAAAAGTATGTGTCGTTTTCGGTTGGCAGCGCCATCACTTCGTTGTCTGATCCCGAAATGGAATATGAGGAATGCATGTTGAAGGCGGGTGCGATGTTCAAGGTTTTAGCGTAAAACGCTGCGAATCTCTGTGGCTTCTTTGTGTGACTCTGTGAAATAATAATTATTTTTGACAGAATGAAAATTGCCTTCCAAAACCAAATTGATCAAAATTTCCCATTTTTAAACGGAAAAAAACTTCTTCTCGCCATCAGCGGCGGCATCGACAGCATGGTGCTATTGGATTTGTTCCAAAAACCAAACTGCAACATTTCAATCGCGCACTGCAATTTCCAACTGCGTGGAAATGAAAGCGATGAAGACCAATATTTCATCGAAAACTTTGCAGAAAAAAACAACATTCCATTTTTCACGACCCGATTCGATACGGCAAAATTTGCCCAGGATTTCAAATTGTCCACACAAGTGGCCGCACGCGAATTGCGTTACCGATGGTTTTACGAACTGGCCGAAAAAGAATCTTTCGACTTTATTTTAACCGCACACCACGCCGACGACAACCTCGAAACATTCCTGATCAATCTTTCGCGCGGCACCGGAATCGGCGGCTTAACGGGCATTCCGAAGCAAAACGACAAAATCTTGCGGCCGTTATTGGACGTTTCAAGAAGTGAAATTGAAGCCTATGCCAATGAAAATCGGCTCGAATGGCGCGAAGACAGCAGCAACGCATCGGATAAATATGTGCGGAATAAAATCCGGCACGACATTGTTCCGGTTTTGAAAGCATTGAATCCGGAGTTGCTTTCGACCTTCCAAAAAACACAAAATTACCTGCAGCAAACGCAGGCAATGGCCGAAGATGCTGCGATTTTGATTTACCAGCAAGTCGCACAGCAGGCCAATGACGAAATCCATTTCAACCTTAAAAAGCTTCAAAAACTGCCCAATTACCGATCGTATTTGTACCATTGGCTGCACGAATTCGGATTTGCGGCGTGGAACGATATTTATGAGCTAACCGACAGCCAGTCGGGAAAACAGGTTTTAGCACCCAAATACCGATTGGTCAAAAGCCGCGACTTCCTGATTTTGAGTCCGCTTTCGGATAAAGATGAAACGCCAATTTTCGAAATCACCGCCGCCCAGCAAGAAGTTAATTTTCCTATAAATCTGTCGATTTGTAAAGTAAACGACATTTCAGATGTGTCGAATAATACTATATTTGTGGACGCTGAAAAAATACAGTTTCCGCTTGCGCTGCGCAAATGGAATGAAGGCGATGTTTTCCAGCCATTCGGCATGAACGGGCAGTCCAAAAAAGTCAGCAAGTTCTTTAAGGACGAGGGTTTTTCGATTACAAAAAAGGAAAAAACCTGGCTTTTGTGTTCGGGCGATCAAATTGTCTGGATCGTCGGAAGCCGCGCCGATGAACGATTTAAAATACACCCAACAACCAACCAAATATTGAAAATTACAGTAACCCAATGAAATCTAAACTACTAATCCTGTTTGTCGCCATCCTGACTGTCACCGGCGCCAAAGCCCAAATCCTCGATCCGGTCAAATGGACTTCCAAAGTCGAAAAAATTTCCGACAATGAATTCACGCTCGTCATGGAAGGCAAGATCGACGACGAATGGCATGTGTATTCCCAATTCACACCCGATGGCGGTTCGCTGCCGATGGTCATTGTTTACAAGGATCAGAAAGCCAATTACAGCCTGATCGGCAAAACTTCCGAAAGCAAGACCGAAAAGAAATACAGCGATGTTTTCGGCGTCGATGAACTCTTTTTTACCAAACGCCTCGTACTCAAACAGAAAGTCAAGATCACGAATCCGGGCTGGGCGAAAATCACCGCAACCGTTGATTACCAGGTCTGTAAGGAATCCTGCATCAACGGATTGAAGACGTTCACTTTCGACATTCCGAAGATTGCTTCGACGACTACTGCAGCGATGGAAGCAGTCAAAACGACCAACGCCGAAAATCCCGTTTTAGAAGATACGATGGCCGTGGCAGTCGCGCAAGAAGCCGATAAAGCCGCCGAAACCAAAGTTAAAACGACAACGGCAGGCGATTCGTCCCCGCCCAAAAAAGAACAGAAAAGCATGTGGCTCATTTTCCTCGGAACGATAGCCGCGGGATTGCTTGCCACGTTTACGCCGTGTATTTTCCCGATGATCCCGATGACGGTGAGTTTTTTCCTCAAACAATCGGCCAGCAAGGCGCGCGGGAAATTCAATGCGTTTTTCTATGGCGCATGTATCGTTGGGATTTGCGTGTTGATTACGCTGCCGTTCCACATCATCGAAGGCATCAGCGGCGAAGTCTTTGCCGACATTTCGACCAATGTGTACCTCAATATTTTCTTCTTCCTGGTTTTTGCCGTTTTCGCGATTTCATTTTTTGGCGCGTTTGAGATCACGTTGCCGAGCCGTTTCGCGAACAAAGCCGACAACGCTTCGAATTCGGGCGGATTGATCGGGATTTTCTTTATGGCGCTCACGTTGATCATTGTGTCGTTTTCGTGTGTCGGTCCGGCGCTCGGGCTCGTACTCGGCACGGCGCTCAATTCCGATGGCGGCGCGACGGTTCTGTCGATCGCGTTTTTCGGCTTCGGACTCGGGATGGCGATACCGTTTATGTTTTTCGCGTTTGCGCCGAGTTTGCTCGGGCATCTGCCCAAATCTGGCGGCTGGCTCAATACCGTAAAAGTCGTTTTTGGTTTTGTCGAATTGGCATTGGCGTTTAAATTCTTGTCGAATGCCGATTTGGTTCTGCAATGGCATTTGCTCGAAAGGGAAGTGTTCCTGGCCATCTGGATTGCGATTTTTGCGACGATGGCGTTGTATCTTTTCGGTAAATTGACGATGCCGCACGACAGTCCGCTGCCGTTCATTTCGGTTGGCCGGATGTTGCTCGGCGTCTTGTCGCTTGCGTTTGCCGTCTACATGGTTCCCGGACTTTGGGGCGCGCCGCTCAAACTGATCAGTGCGTTTCCGCCGCCGCCGAGTTACAGCGAAAGTCCGATGGGCGTGGGCGGATCTTCTGCGGCTGTAGTCGAAACCGAATTGCCCAAAGGCGCCGTTTACGGGCCGCACAAAATCATCTCTTTTGAAGATTATGAAGAAGGTCTGGCGTATGCGAAAAAAATCGGGAAGCCTGTCATGATTGATTTTACCGGACGCGCTTGCCAGAATTGCAGGCTGACCGAGAACAATGTCTGGTCGGAAGAGAAAATACTCAAGATCCTCAAGAACGATATCGTGCTGATTTCGCTGTTTTGTGACGAACGGACCGAACTGGCCCAAGAAAAGAAATACGTTTCCAAAGAAACCGGCGCAGAAATCAATACGGTCGGGCAGAAGTGGAGCGAGTTCCAGCGCAACCGCTACGGCAGCAATGCGCGCCCGTATTATGTGTTGATCGACCACAACGAACAAACGCTCAACGAACCCATTGGTTATACGCCCAATGTGGATGAATACCATGCGTGGTTGCAATCGGGGACTTCGAAGTTTAAGAAATAGTACCTGAGGAGCTGAGTTAAAAAAAATCCCGACCGTTTGAGTCGGGATTTTTTGTTTTGGGTCATCGGCGGGAAAGTTTTTTTACTTTTATTGAAAAAAAAGGAGGGTGTTCAGGTTTTTAGTTGTCTAAGATTTGAACTTAAAACCAATTGATATGAAAGCATTTAAATTACTCTTCCTGCTGCTGGCATTTTCGGCATTTAATTCGTGTTCCGATTCTGACCCGGTTGGGACCAATGTTCCGCCGGCAGCGTCACAAGAAAGCATCGCGTTGCGTACCACGCTCAACGAATTAAAGACGGCGCACGACGTTGGCGGGCGTTCTGCCGCCGACAGCGTGTTTTGTTTCGATTTCGTGTATCCGATCACGTTCGCGTTCAGCAACGGAACCAATGTCACGGTGAGTACATTTGCCGGTTTGCTCGATATTTTGGCCAATGAATCGCCGCAATTGTACCTTGAAAGTGTGGTTTTTCCATTTCAGGTGGCACAGGAAGGCGCGTTGACTACAATCAGCAATGAATCTGAATTCGTCACTTTGCTCATCAATTGCGGGATCGATACGATCAATGACGATTTGGAAACGACCTATTGTTTCGACATTGTGTTTCCAATCACCATTGTGGAAAACGGACAAAATGTGGTCATCGAAACCCAACAGGAATTTTTGGCGCACCTCAATGCCGGGACATCGCTCGAGACACAAATCGTATTTCCGATTTCCGTGTTTTACAACAACGCGATTGTAGTGGTGAACAACCTGTATGAATTCTATGAGATCATCGACAACTGCGACGAATGCGCCGTTTGTACGCAGGAATATGCCCCGGTTTGCGTACAGACCGCAACGGGAATCGTTGAATTTGGCAATTTGTGTTACGCGTACTGCGCCGGTTTTACCCAAAATGATTTGGTTTCGTGCAACGGATCGAACGTTTGCAGCATCACGAACTTTACCGCATCCACAGGAAACTGCGATGCAACGGGCGGAACCTATCCGGTAACCCTTAATTTCAGCTATCAAAATGCAGGTGCGGAAACGTTTGAGGTGAGCATCAACGGAACTTCATACGGAACGCATCCACTTAGCGCTTTGCCGATTACGTTCAATGTACCACAGTCGATGACAGCAGTTCCAGGGAGCTCCTGGGTGCTTATCACCGGAACGAATTGCGTGGCCGATACCGTTTTTGCGATCCCAAGCTGCAACTGCGTGTGCAACACCGAGTATGCGCCGGTTTGCGTCACCACCACAAACCAAGGAATCGTGACATTCCCGAACGCCTGCAACGCACTTTGTGCCGGATACACACAGGATCAATTCGTGACTTGTCCGCCTACGCAGATGAATTTCGAACAGGCGCTGAGTACTTGTTTTACCATACAGTTTCCGGTAGAAATTGTGTACCAAAATCAGTATGTACTGGCTCATGATAATGGCACAGTGTTGCAATATTGGTTCCCTAACCAGAGCCCGATACCGAATTTCGGATATCCGATAACTGTCAACTTCGGTAACGAAACCATCATGATTGGCAACCAGGAGCAATTCCTGAATCTGATCAATACGCACTGTAATTAATGCAATTAATGAAATTGTTAGTTAATTTTTCCTGCCACACATTCCCTCAAAAGAATGTGTGGTTATCGTTTTTTAAGATATGGAGATAATGGAAAGCAAACAGGAAGCACTTTTGTGTTCGGAATCGGTTTTTAAATCGGTCTTCGAAGCGCATTTCAAATTGCTGCGGAATTTCCTGATTTTTAAGTTCAAGAATGTAGAAAGGGCAGAGGACACGGCACAAAACGCGTTTGTAATCCTTTGGGAAAACTGCGGGACGATCAAGCCCGAACAAGCGAAAAGCTTTTTGTTTACGACGGCCATCCGACTGTCGCTCAACCTGCTCAAACACGATAAGGTGGTGACCAATTTCGAATTGCAGTCGAAGCCAAAAGCCGCACACCACGAATCGCCAGAATATTTGCTTTTGGCTGATGAATTTCAAATCCAACTCGAAAAAGCCATCAACCAATTGCCCGAAAAACAACGAACGGTTTTCCTGATGAACCGGCTTGAAAACCAATCGTACACCGAAATTGCCCTGTTGCTCGATCTGTCCGTGAAAACGGTCGAAAAAAGAATGCATCTGGCCTTGGTCTCACTCAGGAAAGTAATCAAGAATGTGTAATTGCAGCTAAACAAATGAAAATGGACACACACGACCCAAATCACGACAAAGAAACGTTCTTGGCCGATTGGCTTGCCGGAAAGCTGACGGATGTCCAATTGCAGCAACGCGTTTCTGCGGAAGATTTTTCAGCTTACCAAAAACTCAGGCAATCGCTCGAATCGTTGCAGGTTTCAGATCCGGATCTGCAAAATAATTTTGATGCGATCAAAGAAAAACGCCAGTCAAAAAATACCGTCACGCGCAAAAAAACAATTCCAATCTACCGATACAGTGCCATTGCAGCCGCATTATTTTTATTGATTGGATTGTACAACCTGTTTGTCTTTTCAAATTCGGTCGCGACCGATTACGGGAAAACGGCGAGGATCCAATTGAGCGATGGTTCGCAGGTAGCCTTGAATGCCAAATCAGAGGTTTCTTTCCCGACTTTTTTTAAATGCAACCGTACGCTGAAATTGAATGGCGAAGCTTTTTTTGAGGTAACCAGAGGCAGCACATTTACCGTCAAAACGGGCCACGGGAACGTGACGGTTTTGGGAACCAAATTCAACGTGGTTTCACGGCCCGGATATTTTGAAGTCGTTTGCCTGGAAGGAAAAGTCAAAGTCGTTTCCAGCCAGCAATCGTTGATTCTTGCCGTCGGTGAAGCGGTTCGGTTTTATGGAAACCAATCGGAAACATGGACAGAAATTTACCCAAAACATCCGCTTTGGATGGCAGGCGAATCCGGCTTCAAAAAAGCACCTTTGTTTTTTGTGTTGGCACAATTGGAGCAGCAGTACCATTATTCGGTACAATATCCAAAGCAATTCGCGCCAATCAAATTCACGGGAAGTTTCCCGAACCGGGATTTAGACACCGCCTTGCAATCGATTTGTGCACCGCTGAATCTAAAGTATAAAATCTCAGACAGAACCATCATCCTTTCAGAATGAAACAGGCAGCCTTGTTTTTTGCGCTCGTAACACTGCAGTTATCGTGGTCCCAAAAAACGGACAGGCATTTTTTTTCGTGGTCGGATGCGCAATTGTCGCAGGTCCTGACGGCCATCGAACAAAAGTTTGAGGTCAGGTATTCGTATGCCGACAGCGTTGTGGCTTCGGAATCAATCACGTTGCCTTACCAAAAATACACCTTGCGCCAACTCCACGAGGCCATCGAGATCCAGGGATTGCTGAAAGTAGACAAGATCAATGACCGTTACTATTCCGTTGGGAAAAACCGCAAAGACACCATTCACGCGGAGCAGCTGCAGGAAATTGCGGTGGCCGGTTTTTTGTCGAAAGGCATTGACAAATTTGGGCAAAAGTTCGTCATCTCGCCGCAAAAAGTCGAAGAACTTCCCGGTGTGACCGATGCCGATATCCTATTGTCGATCCAACAGCTTCCCGGCGTCAAGAGTCCGAACGAAACCGCCAGCGGATTGCACATTCGCGGTGGTACGCCCGACCAGAATTTGGTGCTGTGGGACGGCATCAGGATGTACCATCCGGGCCATTTGTTCGGGATGATTTCAGGATTCAATCCCAATGTAGCGCAAACGGTGAATTATTACAACAAAGGCACGAACCCGAAATTCGGCGAACGCATTTCAGGCACCATCGATATGAAAACGACCGATAAAATTGCAGACGAACTCAAGGCAGATGCGGGAATCAATGCGCTCAATGCCGATCTGTATGTACGGGCTCCGATCCTGAAAGACAAAATCGGATTGCAATTGTCGGGAAGGAAATCGATCACCGAATGGTGGCAGTCGCCCACTTTTGACGCGTTGGCAGAAAAGGTTTTCCAGCATACGAACTTCGATGATTTTGAGGAAGACAACCAGTTGCGCTTTCAGGATTATTCGGCAAAGTTGAACTTGAGGGCCAATAACAACAATGATTTTTATGTCACAGGTATTGTCATCGACAACCATCTGAACTTTAACAGTACCGATGCGGATGGTGATGATAAAACGCAAAAGATGAACATCCGCAACTTTGGGTCGAGCGGCAATTGGAACCGGCGGTACAACGCGCGATTGAGCCATAAAGTGCTGTTGTATCATTCGGCATACACATTCGATTATGAGAAGAACGAGCAAAACGCGCCGCAAAAATTTGAAAGATTCACCAAATTGAACCGCGTGACCGATTCGGGCCTTGAAACGAATTTCAATTGGATCGTGAATGGTTCCATGACGACCGAATTCGGCTATCAGCTCTCAGGAAATGACCTGTCGCATTCGTTCACGTCGAAAACGCAGGATCTCGAAATCGAACTCGACCAAAAGCAATTCTTCAATTTGACACATTCGGGTTTTGCCAATGTCAGGTATGCGCCTGGAACATGGGATTTTCAGGCCGGTGTTCGGTACAGTCATTTCAGCAAACTCAAGGAAAACAGCTTCGAGCCGCGCATTTTTATCAGGAAAGACCTCACCGAAAAGTTCGCCTGGCAATTTTCCTATGAGCGCAAAAGCCAGATTACCGGCCAGATCCGGGAAGCGGTGATCAACGATTTGAGTCTCGAGAATTATGTCTGGATTTTATCCGACAACAAGGATTACCCGATTCAGCGCGCGAATCAATTCAGCAGCGGATTGACCTACAAAACCAAAGGGATCCTGCTTGATGTTGATGCCTATTATAAAACCATCGACGGCATCACTTCGCTGTCTTTCGGCTTCTTGCACCAATACGATTCGTTCATCCACCAAGGAAAAGGATTCACGAAAGGGATTGACATCCTGATCCAGAAAAATGCCCCCACTTGGCGTGCCTGGATGACTTACACGTACCAGGACTCGCAAAATAAATATGAAAATTTGAACGGCGGCCAATATTTCCCGATCAATTCCGATACGAAACACGCGTTCTCTGTTTCGCTTTATAAAAAATGGGGCAATTATTCCTTGGCTTCCGGCTGGTTCTGGCATACCGGAAAACCGTACAGCCAATTGGATGCTTCGAATGAAATTGTCGCGTTCAACAACCAGCGCCTGCCAGATTACCACCGACTCAATATTTCGGGTACCTATCAGTTCCAGCAGCACGCGTGGAAAGGCAAAGTAGGCTTCTCTGTTTACAACCTCTACAACCGCCACGCGGTGATCAGCAAGGAATTCGAAAGGGAATACGACAACATAGGCGCCGTCATCAGTTCAAAGTATCAAGTGCAGGATTATTACGCCTTGGGATTTATGCCCAATGTATTTTTCCGCGCCAGTTTTTAGCCAACATTTAGAAGTCTGGCCCTACATCTTGCAGCGCAGCGGTCTTGCAGTGAAACGGTCTTTGTTCTTTCTACTTCAAAATATGCTGGCTCAAAATGCGGTACACCTCATTGATGTTGTCGCCGCTTTTGCCGAATTGCTTCTTGATCGGTAGCGCTTCATCCTTGATCCAGATCTTGAGCTCGGCGTCGAGGTCGAGGATTCCGGCGCTTTCTTTCGAGAATTTGATCACGTTCGCATACGGGATCGAAAGGTAATCGACTTTGCTGCCGACGAGTTGTTTTTCGACGAGGATCAACCGTTTGTTCGTAAAAATGAACATATCCTTGATCATCTTGAAAGCCTTTTCAATTTGTTCTCCGTCAATGAGAATCGGTTCGAATTCCTTTTTGACGTTGTCGAGGTTGACTTCTGAAGCGTTGCCCAATATGGCGTTGAATAATCCCATGGTATTTGTTTTTGGTTATTTTTTTAGATGAATGCGAAACGTCGTCCCGATGCCCGGCTGCGATTCGAGCGTGATGCGGCCGCCGAGTTTGTTCGTCAGTTTCTGCACGGTCGACAAACCGATTCCGGTGCCTTTGTGATTGAACCGGTCGGTTTTGCCCAGCGTGGTAAAGATATCGAATATTTTGTCGAATTGCGATTCTGGAATGCCCATGCCGTTGTCTTTTACGGCTATTATCGCTTCGTCATCGGTGCATTCGAAACCAATTTCGATGATGCCCTTCTGTTTGTCGTTGTACTTGATCGCGTTGGCAATCAGGTTGTACAGGATTTGGCCGAACGCCATTTTGTTCGAACGGAATTTCGCTTTTTGATCGGGAAGGATGAATTCGATATCGGCCTTGATGTTGACCAATCCGATGATGTATTGCGTAAAATCGCGCAGTCGGATTTTCTGGCGTTCGGTCACATCGATCGTATCGTATTTGTAGTATTCCAGGATACCGTCTACAAGCTGTTTGAGCTGTTTGGCCGATTCGCTGATGTAGTCGATCATCTGATTTCCATTGGCATCGAGCGCACCCGAATATTCCTCCTTGAACATTTTCGAAAGCAGCATGATGTTGTTGAGCGGCGATTTGATGTCGTGCGAAACGACGCGCGAAAACTGCTCGAGGTCTTTGTAGCGGTCGGCCAGGATGTTGTAGCTTTCGGTGAGTTTGTAGTTGTTTTTGCGCAGTTCAAGCAATTTCATCGTTTGATTGGCCAATTTCTCGAGCGACTTGATCTGGAATTCATCCAATTGCTTGACACGGTTGTCGATGACGCACAAGGTCCCGAGTGGAAAACCTTCGGGCGTTACGAGCGGAACCCCGGCGTAGGAGCGAACCTTGAGTCCGTCGGTTACTACAGGATTATCGGCAAATCGCTCATCCTCAAGCGCATTTTCGATGACAAGATTTTCATACGGATTGTTGATCGCATGCCCGCAAAATGAGATGTCGCGTTCGGTTTCATGAAGGTCGAGTCCGATCTTGGATTTGAACCATTGCCGGTTTTCATCAATTAAGGTAATTACAGAAATTGGCGTATCGCAAATCTCTGACGCAAGTCGGGTGATGTCATCGAAATCCTTTTCAGGATGGCTGTCAAGTACTTTGTAGGATAACAGCGCGTCGAGACGTTCCAACTCATTTTTGGGTATCTGGGGCGATTTCATGAGTGTGAATTATCTTGCAAATTTACAAAGTGATTCAGGCATAAAATGTTAATTGTGATTTCATTACTCACAACTTTGTATTAAATTATAGGTTTACAGCCTCACAGTCAACAGATTAAAATTGATCTTGGTTGGCGTATCCAAAATCACTATCTTAGCCCATATAAGCCAATTTAAAAATTACACGCCATGCTCACAAAAGTCTACGGAAGCGCCGTTTTCGGTGTAGAAGCCACAACCATTACCGTTGAAGTCAATATGGACAAGGGAATCGGATACCACCTGGTAGGCCTGCCCGACAACGCCATCAAAGAAAGCAGTTACCGCATTGCGGCTGCGCTCAAGAACAACGGATTTGCCATGCCCGGCAAGAAAATCACGATCAACATGGCTCCGGCCGATTTGCGCAAGGAAGGTTCAGCGTATGATTTGACGCTTGCGCTCGGGATCCTCGTTGCCTCCAACCAAATCAAATCGGAAGAAGTCGAACACTACGTCATCATGGGTGAATTGTCGCTCGACGGCAGCCTGCAACCCATAAAAGGCGCATTGCCGATTGCGATCAAGGCGCGCGAAGAAGGTTTCAAAGGATTTTTTCTGCCCATCCAGAATGTAAAAGAAGCCGCGATTGTGGATGAACTGGATGTTTTCGGTGTGGAAAACCTGCAGCAGGTCGTCGATTTTTTCGAAGGCAAAGGCAGCATCGAACCGACCAAGATCGATACGCGGTCTGAATTCTACCAAACGCTTGATTTTCCCGAATTCGATTTCAGCGACGTCAAAGGACAGGAGAGCATCAAGCGGTGCATGGAAATCGCGGCGGCTGGCGGACACAACATCATCCTGATCGGGCCGCCGGGTTCGGGCAAGACGATGCTCGCCAAGCGATTGCCCAGTATTTTACCGCCGATGACGTTGCGGGAAGCGCTCGAAACCACCAAAATCCACAGTGTCGCGGGCAAATTGAAGGAAGTCGGTTTGATGAACCAGCGGCCATTCCGGAGTCCGCACCATACCGCTTCATCGGTTTCCATTGTCGGCGGCGGCAGTTATCCGCAACCCGGCGAAATTTCGATGGCGCACAACGGCGTGCTGTTTCTCGACGAATTGCCCGAATTCAAACGCGAAGTACTGGAGGTCATGCGCCAACCGCTCGAAGACCGCGAAGTGACGATTTCACGCGCCAAGTTTACGATTACGTATCCGTCGTCGTTTATGCTCGTGGCGAGTATGAATCCGAGTCCGGGTGGTTATTTTAACGATCCGGATGCACCCGTCGCTTCTTCTCCGAGTGAAATGCAACGGTATTTGTCCAAAATTTCGGGGCCGTTGCTCGACCGCATCGACATCCATATTGAAGTCACACCCGTTCCATTTGAAAAATTATCCGACACCCGAAAATCGGAAGCGAGCCACGACATCCGCGCACGCGTAACCAAGGCGCGGGAAATCCAAAGTGTTCGTTTTGCCGAAATGGACGCAATCCATTACAACGCGCAAATGAATACCAAACACATCCGTGAATTTTGCGCTTTGGACGACGCTTCGCTGCAATTGCTCAAAACGGCGATGGAACGGCTCAATTTGTCGGCACGTGCCTACGACCGGATTTTGAAAGTGTCGCGGACGATTGCCGATCTGGAAGGTTCGGAAATTGTAAACGCGGGCCATATTGCGGAGGCGATCCAGTATCGCAGTTTGGATCGGGAAGGTTGGCTTGGGTAATTGATAATTGACAATTAATAATTAACAATTTTGGTGTAACAAAATTCAATGTTCCGGCTACTTATAGCTGTCTGAATTCACTATTTTTGAGGAAAATTACCCACATGAAAATCATCATTTCGCCTGCCAAATCTTTAGATTACGAAACGGCACTGCCGACCGGGCGCCATACCACAGCCAAATTCCTCAAAGATTCACGCGCCATCAACAAAGTCATCCGCAAGAAAAAGCCCAAAGAACTGTCGGAATTGATGGATATTTCGGACAATCTCGCGCAATTGAACTGGCAACGCAACAAAGTGTGGAAAACGCCTTTTACGACCGAAAATGCACGTCCGGCGGTTTATGCGTTTGCCGGCGATGTGTACATTGGTTTGGATGCGTATTCGATTCCGGCCGAGAAATTGGACGATTTGCAGGACAGGCTTCGCATCCTTTCGGGATTGTATGGTTTGTTGAAGCCGTTGGATCTGGTGCAGCCGTACCGACTCGAAATGGGGACGCAATTGCCCGTCGGCGAGAGCAAAAACCTGTACGAATATTGGCGTCCGAAATTGACTGCGGCGGTCAACAAAGAGCTCAAAAAAGGCGAATTGTTCGTGAATCTGGCCAGTGATGAATACGCGTCGGCGATTGATTTCAAAACGCTTAAAGTGCCCGTGATCAAAGTCGATTTCAAGGACATGAAAGACGGCAAACTCAAAATGATCAGTTTTTTCGCCAAGAAAGCGCGCGGCATGATGGTGCGTTACATCATCGATACGAATGCGCAAACGCTCGACGATCTGAAAGGATTCGACTATGACGGTTATGGCTTCGACGCGAACCTGTCGAAAGCGAATCACCTGGTTTTTACGCGCTAAATTATTTGTTAAATAAAATACGGATGTGGCCCAAATCGCTACATTTACCAACCTTTTAAAAATGAGAACTATGAAGAAAAGTCTGTTGATCGCGGGAATGTGTTGCTCACTGAGCCTTTTTGCACAGGACGAACTGATCAAGAAAGTAAGCGGCAATGTTTCGGCGACGTCCAAATTTGTATTCAAGGAAGTGATCGATCTCGAGAACACATCGATTAAGAACCAAGGCTCGGCGGGAACTTGCTGGAGTTATTCGGGGAATTCTTTCCTCGAATCGGAAATGATCCGCATGGGCAAAAAACCGGTCGATCTGGCCGAAATCTACAGCGCGCGCCAGGTGTACCTTTCGAAAGCGCGGAATTACATTTTGTTCAACGCCAACCTCAGCATGGGTGATGGCGGCGAAACGCACGATGTCCTTAATATGTTGCGCAAATACGGCGCCATGCCGCAATCGGCTTATACGTATGAGGATTATGGAAAGGGATCGGTGAAATCGGCTGAATTCCAGGACCAGTTCAAAGTCATTTTGGACACGTACATCAAAAATGAAGACCCGAAAAAAGGAATTTCGTGGGTGAATGACATCAACAACTACTTGGATGAAAAGCTTGGGAAATTGCCGTCAACGTTTACCTATGAAGGCAAACAATACACGCCGCAAACTTTTGCAAAGGAAGTCGTGGGCATCAACCCCGATGATTATGTAGAGTTTTCGTCTTACAAAGACAGTCCGTATTACGAGAAAATGGTTTTTCCGGTGCCCGACAACTGGAGCTATGACATGGTTTACAATGTTCCGATGACGGAATTGACCGACATCATCGACCATGCGTTGGCCAAAGGATATACGATTGCGTGGTCTTCGGATGTGTCGGAACCATATTTCAGTTGGAAAAACGGCGTCGCTCACGTTCCGAACATGGATTTGAACGGCATCACACCCGAGCAGAAGAAACAAATTTTCGACGGCCCGCTCAGCGAAAAACAAGTCACCGAAGATTTAAGATTGGAAGGTTTGTACAGCCTCAACACGACCGACGACCATGCAATGCAGATTGTCGGGCTGGCCAAAGACCAAAATGGAAAAGAATATTATAAGGTCAAAAATTCGTGGGGCGTAACCAACGATTACAAAGGCTACTTGTATGTCACCAAGGCATTCGTGCAACTCAAATCGACCGGGATCCTGATCAACAAGGAAGCGATTCCGAAGAACATCAAGAATAAATTACATTCCTAAAAACAAAAAGTCCCGTTCAACAACGGGACTTTTTTATCACTAATTCTAAAGTTCTATTTTTCGTATTCTTCATACAGCCATTGCGTTTCGACCGACAATTTCTTTTGGTTGCGCGACAATTCCCGCATGGCTTCGACGCCGTTTCTGGCAGTCCGGTTAATTTTATTGAGCTTTGACGTAAACGCCTCGAGCTTTTTGACGTCCTTGCTGTCGAGCTTCGGTTTGAGTTCGTTGACCAATGCCTCGAATTCCGGAACGGCATCGCTGCTTTGTTCATAATCTTCACGAAGATCTACGAATGATTCGTCGATTTCCTTCTGAAGGTCGTTGGAGTAGTCGCTTGCTTTGTGACGAACCTCGTTGATGATTTTCTTAATGTCTTTACCGAATAAGCCCATGTTGTGTGTTGGTTTAGTTGTAACTTATTTGTATTCAATCAAATATAATAAAAATTAAAGATTAATTAATGTTGGTATTTGATTTTTAACACAAATATTATTGAGAGCCCGAAATTAAAGGTTTCCGATGGAATTCCAATGTTAAGTTTTTACCGGATGCCATTTTAGTGCATCGCTTCGGCCGGATCGATCTTGTTTTTTCCTTTTCGGACAAACAGGATGATCGGGATGCAACACAGGAACAAAATCCCGAGATACAGGAAAATATCCATGTACGACATCACGGTGCTTTGTTTCATGAGCGCAAAATCCATGACCTGATAGGCTTTGTTCAAAGCGACATCGGCACTGAACCCTTTCGACATAAAGCCTTGCTGCAATTGGTGTACGCGGTCCTGGACTTCCACTCTCGTCACATCGAGATGCGCGTCCAGATCCACACGGTGTTCCTGGCTGAAACGCGTAATGAACGTCGTAATGATCGCAATCCCGAACGAACCGCCCAATTGGCGCATCATTCCCGTAAACGCCGCGCCTTCGCCAATGCTTTTGCCTTTGAGCGTCGACAAGGCCATCGTCGTAATCGGTACAAACAACAATCCGAGGCCGATTCCGCGTAGAATCAACGGCCAGAACAAATGTTCCGCGCCCGTATCCGGCGTCATCACGTTGTGCATCCAATACGTAAAGAAGAAAAATATGAGGAATCCGACCGCGACCATATAGGCCTGCGGAACTCCTTTTTGGATCAGGTTTCCGATGATCGGCATCATGAATGCGGTCGTAATCGAACCTGGAATGAGCAATAATCCGGCTTCAGTGGCCGTCCAGCCTAAAATCTGCTGCGTATAAATCGGGATGATCAGCGTAGAACCGTACAATCCAAATCCGAGGATGAAACACATGAACGTCCCAATCCTGAGGTTGCTGTCTTTGAGTACGCTCAAATTCACGATCGGATATTTGTACGTGAGTTCACGCCAAATGAACGCGAGCAATCCAACCACCGTAACAATACTCAAAACCACAATCAACGGCTCTTCAAACCAATCGTCCTGCTGGCCGTGTTCGAGTACGAATTGCAGCGAACCGATGAACGACGCCAGGAATACAATTCCCCACCAGTCGACTTGCATCGCTTTGAGTTTTTCGGCGTATTTCGGGCTTTTCACATAGGTCAGCGTCAGGAAAACCGCGATGATCCCGAGTGGAATGTTGATGTAAAAAATATACGGCCACGAATAATGCTCGACCAGATAGCCTCCCAAAGGCGGCCCGAGCGTTGGCCCGACAATCACGCCCATTCCGTAAATCGCCTGCGCCATTCCGCGTTTGGCCATCGGGTAACTTTCGGTAATGATCGTCTGCGCGGTCACGAGCAACGCGCCACCGCCAAGACCTTGTATGAACCTGAAGGCAACGAGTTCCCAAATGTTCGACGCGTTCCCGCATAAAAATGACGCCACGGTAAAAATCACGATCGACACCGCAAAATAATTGCGTCGGCCGAATTGTTGCGACAGCCAACTCGTCATCGGAATCACGATCACATTCGCAATCGCATAGGCGGTGATCACCCACGCGACATCGGTTAAGGTAGCGCCAAGACTGCCGCGCATATCGGTCAGCGCGACGTTGACAATCGTGGTATCGACAATTTCGAGCAGTGCACACAACACAGCCGTAATCGTAATGATCACGCGCCGGAAGCCGTATTCTACCAAATCGTCATGGGGTGCAGTTTGTGCTGACATTATTTAATGGATAATTGACAATTGATAATTGATAATTTTTAGGAGCTGTTCCGGCTGTACGCTGCAATCTTTTTACGGCCTCCGCTTACGCTGCGGCCGCAAAAAGGATTTCCGCTGCCATCCGGGCTAGGGCAGTATCGTTCTAATTATTTCAAATGCACATCGACGTCCACGTTCATTCCCGGTCTGAGTAATTTCACTTTCTCGGCGTCGTTCTGGTCGTTCAAACTGATTTTCACCGGAAGTCTCTGGATCGTTTTCACAAAGTTACCCGTCGCATTATCGGGCGGCAACAAAGAGAAACGCGAACCGGTTGCCGGAGAAAACGACGTCACCGTTCCTTCAAAATTCGTGTCGGGATACGCATCGACGTGGATCGTCGCTTTTTGCCCGACGATCATTTTGTCCAATTGCGTTTCCTTAAAATTGGCCACGACCCAAACCTCCTGGTTGTTGATGATGTAAAACAACGATTGTCCCGGTTGTACGAATTGTCCCGGCTGCACCGAGATTTTCGAAACCTGTCCGTCGATCGTAGCGGTCACGACGGTATAATCAAGATTGAGTTGCGCCGCATCGAGTTTCGCTTTGGCACTTTTGATGTTGGCTTCGGCCACATGCGTCTGTTTGTTCGACACATTCGTCCGGGCTTCCGTAACCGATTTCTGGTACGAACTCGCGCGTTGCTGCTGTTGCAAAATCCTGACCTGGCTTTCGGCTTCGAGTTTGGCCGCTTCGGCCTGTTCGAATTGCTGTTTCGTGATCGAATGGTTTTTGTACAGATTACTGTAACGCTCAAAGTCATTGTTGGCACGGTTCAAACGGATTTTCGCCGTTTCGATGTTTCCGCCCGCCGACAATACATTGGCTTCCGAAACCGAAACGTTCGCCTGCGCACTGCCCACATCGGCTTTCGAAACTTCAAAACTGCCTTCAGATGCCACGAGAGCGGCTTTCGCATCTTCGACCTTGACCACATAATCGCGGTTGTCGATCGTAAACAACGTGTCGCCTTTCTTGACGAAGTCATTGTCCTTGACGTATACTTTGGTGATGTATCCCGAAACACGCGGGATGATCGGGTTCATGTTTTTCTCGATCTGCGCGTCATCGGTTTCCTCGTGCGCGAGTGAATGCATGTATTTGTAGATCCCGTAAACGCCGCCAATCAAAATGAGCGTCCCGAAAATGAAGATGAATTTCTTATTGGTTTTTTTCTTTTCTTCCATGGTAATTTAGTTTTGAGTAAGATTGAAGGATTGCGTTAACTGGCCCGAGGCTTCGAGCAATTCATAGAATTTGAGTGCGACGTTGGCTTTGGCATACGCCTGATTGATCTTGGCGCCCAAATCCTCGACATCGGCTTCGAGCAAATCATTGGTGTCCGACAATCCGTTGTCGTATTTGTCCTTGACGATGCGGTAATTCTCATCGGCCTGCGCCACGGCCTGCGAATAAACCTTGTCTTGCTTGAGCGACAATTCATAATCTTCGCGCGCCTGCGTGATTTGCGTTTTGATCGCGTCGGTCAGCATCGCTTTTTGCGTTTCGATCTCGAGCGCTTTGCTTTTGGCGGCCTTGACTTCCTTGCCGTTTTTGAAAATCGAACTCAGGTTATACGACAATCCGACGCCCACATTCATCGCATTTTCCACCTGGACGACATTGTCGAGATCGAGCGCGATGTAACCGCCGCTGAACGACAACGAAGGATAATAAGCGGCCTTGGCCACTTTGATGTTGGCGTCGTTGGCCTTTTTCAGATGATCGAGCGCTTCGAGGTCTTTGCGGTTTTGCAGCGCATCGGCTTCGGTCTTGACGGCGAGTGAAAAAACGTTCGGGTCGATGTTGTCTTCGCGAACGACGATTTGCGTTTCAGGCGACATTTTCAAGAGCGTAACCAAATAATAATTGACCAGGCGCACATTCTTCTCGGCTTCGTCCAATGACAATTGGATTTTCGATTCCTGCAGTTGCGACTTCAATAAATCGTTGCGCGCGATGATGCCGTTTTTTTCCATTGCGGTAAAATCGGTGACGCGCTGCTGGCTGCTTTTGAGGCTTTCCTTGAACAATTCGACCGATTTCTGCGCCTTGTACAAATCGGCGTAATACTGCACGACTTTCATGGCGGTTTCCTCTTTGGTCTGGCCCGCGTTGGCGACTTCGGCCTTGTACAGGTTTTCGGAAGCGGCAATGCTGTTCTTGAGCTTGAAGCCCGAGAAAATCGGCATCGTCACGCTGGCTTGCCCGAGCAATAAATGTTTTGGGGATGGACTTTCCTCGTCGGTTTCGCTTCCCGAAGTCGTTTCGGTATTTTTTTCTTCCGAGCTTTTGAGCGTGACATCGGCAGACGTCAATCGCATGTATTGTCCCGAAATCTTCAAATCGGGATACTGGTTCATCTTCACCGACTGCGTCTCAAAGCTTTTGGTTGCGGCTTTGGTATTGGCCAGATTCACCTCGTCGCTTTTGGAAAGTGCGATGCCCACGGCTTCTTTGAGCGAAAGGCTGGTTTGTGCTTGCGCCGAAATCCCGAAAAGGAACACCGCAAACAGCAGAAATTTACTTAATCTCATGTGTCAATAGGGCTTTTATGGTTTGCTTAATGTGTGTGGTGAGTTCATTTTTGACGTAGCTGTCGAAAGCTTCCTCGGTTTTGAGGTTGAAGACTTCTTCGTAGAGTAGGCGTCCCGTATGGAACTGGAAAAACGTCCCAAAGATCGTCGCCGGAATCAACGCCACATTCACATCTTTTCGGAAAACGCCTTTTTCCTGGCCTTGCGCGATGATCAATTGCAAGGATTCGAGGTTGCGTTTTTTGACTTCGGTGAATGATTTGAGGCTCAGGGCGCGTTTCACATTGGCCGATTCAGAATTGACAATCTGATACAGGCAACGGTTCTTATACACGCGCGCCATGTACAGATCGACGAGTTTGTCGAGTTTGTCCATCGGTTGGATATCTTCCTTGAGGATGTTTTCAAGCAGCATCCTGACATCGGTCGTACGGGAAAAAATCAACGCTTCGAGCATCTTTTCCTTTGATCCGAAATAATACGAAACCATCGCGATGTTGATGCCGGCTTCCTTGGCGATGTTGCGGATGGAAGTTCCGTCGAATCCTTTTTCGGCAAACAGCCTTTCGGCCACCTGCAAAATCTGGATTTGTTTATCGTTTAATGTGTTCATGGTGTTGAATTAAAATTCGGGTACAAAATTAAACGATTGTTTAAGTTAAACGTTTGTTTAGTTTTTGGTTTAACTTTTTTTTAACATAAAACGTTTTCGATTATTTTTAATGGTGAATTTTAAATTTTAAATGGTTTTGGAGGGAATACAACAGACATCGAAGAAAATAGGTTGCGAAAGAGTAAAAGCTAGTCTCATCAATCTAAATCTATAATCTCCCATCTGATAAAAATTTAAAATTTAAAATTCAAAATTTAAAACTTTTCAAGCCAATTTCGAAGCATTTGCTTTCCGAAAGGCGTCAACACGCTTTCAGGGTGGAATTGCACACCGCGGATGTCGAGCGTTTTGTGGCGCAGCGACATGATTTCGCCGTTCGGATCGTAGGAAGTGATTTCGAGGCTTTCGGGAAAATTTTGCGAATCGACAATCCAGGAATGGTAGCGGCCGACGTAGATGGTTTCGGTGATTCCGGCAAAAAGCAATTCGTCGGTTACGGCCAATCGCAGTTCGGTGGCCACGCCGTGGTAGACTTTATCGAGGTTCGAAATCGTCCCGCCGAAGACTTCCGCAATCGCTTGTTGGCCGAGACAGATCCCGAGAATGCTTTTCGAACCCGCATAAGTGCGGATGGTTTCCTTGAGCAAACCGGCTTCATCGGGAATTCCGGGGCCGGGCGAAAGCAGGATCTTGTCGAATGGTTGAAGTTCGTCGGGGTCAAACTCGTCGTTGCGGAACACCGTCACATCGGCATCGAGATCTTCGAGATAATGCACGAGATTGTACGTAAAACTGTCGTAATTGTCGATGACGGCGATTTTCATAATTCAAAAAAAGCCTGCCAACGGCAAGCTTCGGTACAAATGTATGGAATAATTTCAGAAACGCAGGTCGACCTTGACGTCAAATTCGTCATAAATCGTACGGTCGCCCAAATCGGAAAAGAACGTGCCGGAACCGTATTGGATCCCGTATTTGGTGCGGTCGACAGAAAATGCAGTGCTCGCTTTGTTGCCTTTAACAGTCATGTCGAACTTGACGGGATTGGTCTTGCCCTTGATCGTCAAATCGGCTGTGACCGAATACACGCCCGGACTTTTCTCACCGATCGTCTTGAAAACCAATTTGGCCGTTTTGAATTCTTCGGTGTTGAAAAAGTCGGCAGATCGCAGGTGGCCTTCGAGTTTTTTCTTGCCATCGCCCGATTGGTCGGTGTTGGCGAGTGTAGTCATGTCGGCTATGAACGAACCGCCGGTCAGTTTTTTTCCTTTGAATACGAGCATGCCTTCTTTAAAACTGAGGCTGCCGCTGTGTTCGCCGGTGACTTTTTTACCCGTCCACGTGATGGAACTTTGCTTGAGGTCGATTTTTTTGGCCTGGGCCGATAAGGAAATGGTGGAAAGGAGCGCCAGTAAGAGTAATGTGATTTTTTTCATTGCTGTACTTTTTAATTAAAACCGATTGAAGGTTGTGTGGATCCAATTCAAAGTAAGTGGTAGCGATTTTTAAAGTTACGAAAAAATCAAATCGGATGTACGTTTGTGCTGATAATTAACCTTTTGGACATCGCTGCGCTGACGCGAGGCTTTAGCCGAACTAGCGAAGCTAAAGCACACTTCGCTGATAGAAGCAAGACCGCTGCGCTGCACAAAAGAACATGCAAAGATTCAGAAGATTAAATTTAAAAAAAAGGCAGATTTTCTATACTGAAATCAAAATATCGTTTCGTAGGGATAAACCCGATTCCCATTCCCGATTAGGGAAAAGATACGATTTCCATCAATACCCACCTTACAGACCCGAGCCTGCAAGGCGAACTGGCGAAGCAAAAACTGTAAATCCTCAACGGCATAAAAAAACAAAACCCCGGCGGTGAGCCAGGGTTGTTTTTCACAGCAATTGTGGTATTTAGTATGCGATGGTCGCAGCGATTTCGAAATCGTCGTTGATCGCTTTGTCCCCGAGGTTGTCGAAGAAACTTCCAGAACCGTATTTGATGTCGTATTTCGTCCTGTTGATGTTGAACTTGGTTGAAGCCGTTCCGCCTTTGGCCGTAATGTCGAAAGTCACCGGATTGGTTTTGCCTTTGATCGTCAAATCGGCAGTCACCGTGTACACATCATTTCCTTTGTCCTTTATCGTTTTGAAAACCAAGGTAGAGGTCGGGTATTTATCCGTTCCGAAGAAATCGTCATTTTTCAAGTGCCCGTCCAATTTCTCTTTTCCTTTGCCGGCTTCAAGATCTTTGGTTGAAATCGAGTTCATATCTACGGTAAAAGTTCCGCCGGTCAATTTATTTCCTTTGAATACGAGCGCGCCTTCTTTAAGGTTTACGGTTCCATCGTGTTGTCCGGTTACTTTTTTACCAACCCATGTGATTTTGCTCTTGGCAATGTCCACTTTTTTGGTCTGCGCCGAAACGACTGTTGAAAACGCTACGAATAAAGCGATTGCGATTGTTTTTAGATTTCTCATTGTGAATTAATTTAGTTATTGATTATTAAAATTATTGGTCTCGGTATTTTTCGAGCAGGAAATTGAGTTTCTCGAGCTCCTGTTCATTCAACGATCGCGACAATGAAGCTTCGTGCTCGTCGACTTTCGGGTCGAGCTCGGCCAGCAAATCCATGCCTTTTTCGGTGATCATGACTTCCATCTTGCGGCGGTTGTCGGGGCAAATTTCGCGCGTCACCAACCCTTTGAGCAGCAATTTGTCGACAAGTCTTGTCGTATTGCTCGTCTTGGCCAGCATGCGTTCCTGGATCAGCGACATGTTGGCCGGCTGGCCTTTTTGTCCGCGTAAGATGCGCAACACGTTAAATTGTTCTGCGGAAATGTCGAACGGCTTGAGCAGGTCGCTGAATTGTTCGGCCAGGATATTTTGCGTGTACATGATATTGAGAACCGTTCTCTTCGGAAGCGCGATGGGCGAATTCGATTTGATGATTTCTTCGATTGTCATATTTGTAATTGCAAAATTTGTAGGTACAAATGTAATGGAAATGTTTTATTTGTATATACAAATGTTGGCATAAATTTTTGTTAAATTAATTTTGATAGGAGTGAATTGCTTAATTTTATTGACGCCAAAAAAATCACATGAAATCGAAGATTATTTCATCCGTTCGCCTTGAAGGCTCGGGTCACGAACACCAAAAAAACAAACCTTTATTTGTGATTACAAAGTTTTTACCAGTTTTTCTATTGTTCGGATTATTGTCTTGCAATAAGAAAGAAGCCGCGGTACAAAACCAACAAGAATCCACAATTCCAACGCCAACGCAAGTGTTTCAAAAAGACGGCGTGACCATCAACTCCTACGATTTCAAAGCGTTCGAACCGTTTCTTAAAATGGACAACGACACGACCTATGTGGTCAATTTCTGGGCAACGTGGTGCGCGCCTTGTGTAGCCGAACTGCCCAATTTTGAAAAAGTCACTTCCGATTACAAAAACCAGAAAGTCAAGGTCATTCTTGTGAGCCTCGATTTCAAGAAACAGGTTGAAACGTCCTTGATTCCATTCACCCAAAAGAAAAACCTGCAATCGCAAGTCATTCATTTGAGCGATCCCGATGCGAATGCCTGGATCAGTAAAGTAGACACTGCCTGGTCTGGCGCGATTCCGGCCACGCTGATTTACAACAAAAGCAAGCGGAAATTCTACGAACAATCGTTTACGTTCGACCAACTCCAAAAAGAAATCACACCATTTAATAACCATTAACCGACTACATCATGAACAGATTAAGAATTTTGACCTTGGCCATTGTTGCCGTTGCAGCAAGCGCGTTTACAGTGAATACGGCCGGACCGGGCTACAAGGTAGGCGACATCGCCACCGATTTCAGCCTCAAGGGCACCGACAACAAAATGGTTTCGCTCAAAGACTACAAAGACGCCAAAGGGTTCATCGTCGTGTTTACGTGCAACCATTGCCCGTATGCCAAAGCGTATGAAGACCGCATCATCGCGCTCGATAAAAAATACAGCAAATTGGGTTATCCCGTGATTGCGATCAATCCGAACAACCCGGCCAAACAACCCGAAGACGCATTCGACCGCATGAAGACGCGTGCCAAGGAAAAAGGATTCACGTTCCCGTACCTGTTTGACGAAGGGCAAAGGATTTATCCGCAGTATGGCGCGACCAAAACGCCGCATGTGTACATTTTGCAGAAAACGTCCAAAGGCAATCAGGTGAAATACATCGGTGCGATCGACGACAACCATGAAGACGAGAAAGCGGTCAAGGAAAAATATGTGGAAAATGCCGTGAACGCGCTGCTCAACAATAAAGAGATCACTGTTAAAGAAACCAAAGCCATCGGCTGTACGATTAAAGCATAATTATGAATTTGAATCAGAACGACTGGGTTTCGCAACTCGAAGCCGACACAAACGCCGTCATCCTTGACGTGCGCACCGAAGACGAATGGAACGACGGCTACATCCCGAATGCCATAAACATTGATATTTACAAAGGCCAGGGATTCATATATGAAGTCGACCAACTCGACAAAACCAAGAATTATTACGTGTATTGCAAAGCCGGCGCGAGAAGCGAACAGGCGTGCAGCGTCATGAAAAACCTGGGTTTTGACAACACGTTCAATCTGGTAGGCGGATTTATGAATTGGCGCGGCGAAGTGGCAATGCCTTAAGATTGCCGAACAATTATAAAAACCGCAAGCGATTCGTTTGCGGTTTTTTTGTGCCAACTTCACGGCTTCTTCATTTGGAGTTCGTAATTTTAATCTACTAAATTCGAAATCATGAAACAGTTCCTATTCACATTTTTATTATTGGCAAACGTTTTTACATACGCCCAAAACAAAGTAGTCCCGCCGGCCGAAGTGAGCGCGGCATTTGAAAAAGCATTCCCCAAAATGAAACCAACCTGGACGCAGGAATACACCGGCGAAGACAAATCTAAAATCCGGTATGAGGCGCAATTCAACAACGCCGACATCAGTAAGGTAGCGGCATTCGACAAACTCGGCAACCTCAAAGCAGTCGAAACCGCGCTGCAATTGGGCCAGCTGCCAACGAATGTATTCCATTACCTCCGCAAAAAATATTCGCTCGAAACGATCAAGGAAGCGTCGAAAGTGGTGGCAAGTGATCAGCAAACGACATTTGAAGTCGGCATTGAAGTCGCCGGTAAATTCTATGTGCTCGTTTTCGACAAAGACGGAAATTTTGTACAACAGGTGCAACACGATTGATGAATTCAGAATTCATTCAAAATTGAATCGTTACCTTGCAGTATGAAAATTCTAATCATCGAGGACGAACTCGAAATCGCGTCAAGCATCAAGGATTATTTCCGTCCGAGCGGCGTGCAATGCGAGATGGCTGCAAACGCCAGCGATGCGCTTTTTAAGATCGGATTGTACGATTACGATTGCATCTTGCTCGACCTGATGCTGCCCGACGGCAACGGTTTCGACATCCTCAAAGAACTCAAACGAAAAAACAAGACCGAGGGCGTCATCATCATTTCAGCCAAGGAGAACCTAGAAACGCGTCTCGAAGGATTCAATCTTGGCGCCGACGATTACCTTACCAAGCCGTTCCATCTGGCCGAATTGCTCGTCAGGATCCAGGCACTGATCCGCCGTAAAAATTTCAAGGGAAGCAATACGGTCACTTTCAATGAAATTACCGTTGACGTTTTGGCAAAGACCGTAACTGTGAACACCGACAAGCTCGACATCACCAAAAAAGAGATCGATCTGCTGTTGTTCCTGATCGGCAACGCAAACAAAGTGCTGTCTAAAAGCGCGATCGCCGAACATTTGTCGGGAGACATGGCCGACATGCTCGACAACCACGATTTTGTGTACGCACACATCAAGAACCTCAAAAAGAAACTCACCAAGGCCGGAAGCGAAGATTACATCAAAACCGTGTACGGACTGGGCTACAAATGGCAGAATGACTAAAAAACTACTCTATAAAACCACGCGAAGTTTTCTGGTCCTGGCCGTAATCATATTGCTGGTGTCGGCGCCGATCTTTTATTTCACGAGCCATTTCCTGTTCATTTATGAAACAGACGAAGTGCTCATTTTCCACAAAGAGGATTTTGTCAAGAACAGCAAAAAGGATGGTTTTTCAGAAGCCGATATCGCCACCTGGAATACCTACAACCGCAGTTCCAACATCGTTCCCGACACGGGCGTAAAAAAAGATTCCATCTTCAGCAACAACCATTTCGACAGCATCGCAATGGAAGTCGAGCCGTTCCGCGAATTGTGGGCGCCCATCGAAATCAATGGCAAAAAATACACCTACACCGAACAGAGCAACATGGTCGAAATGGAAGGCATGGTCATCAGCGTGGCCGTCATGTTCCTGCTCGTGATCGCATTTTTGATGATCGGTATCATCTGGTTGTCGAAGCGGTCGGCGGCAAAATTATGGGCGCCGTTCTATGATACATTAGATCAAATTCAAAACTTTGAACTCGATAAAAATACGCCGCCGCAATTCACGGAGACCAACATCGAAGAGTTTTCGCGGCTCAACAAAAGCCTCGACCGGCTCATCGAAAAGAATGTGGCGATCTACAAGAACCAACGCGAATTTGTAGAAAATGCGGCGCACGAACTGCAAACGCCGCTGGCTTTGTTCCAGACCAAAATCGATTCGCTTTCGCAGATGGACATTTCCGAACAACAATCGCAAGTCCTCGCACTGCTCCAGAATGACGTCGTGCGTCTCAACCGTCTCAATAAGAAACTTTTGTTGCTTTCAAGGATAGAAAACGACAGTTATTTTGAAACGGAAAAAATAGTGCTCAACGATTACCTCCAGAAGCATTTTGAGTTCTTCACCGAACAGGCATCGGCCAAAAACATCGCTGTCATCGCCGAATACCATCAAACCATTGCAGTCCAATCGAACGCCATTTTACTCGACGTTCTGGTCAACAACCTGTTCCTGAACGCGATCCGGCACAATGTCGAAAATGGAAAAATCTTCGTCACGATCGCCAACAATTCGCTTTCGTTTGCCAATAGCGCACAGGGAACCGCACTCGACGACGAACGCCTGTTCAACCGTTTTGCCAAAATCAATCCGTCTGGAAAAGGCAACGGACTCGGACTCGCCATCGTCAAAAAAGTGGTGGAATTGAACCGTTGGACGATTGCGTATGGTTTTTCAAACAACCTTCACATTTTTACGGTAAAGTTCTAATCCAATCTTCTTGGATCAGTTTTGAAATTCAAAATTAATTCAGAATCGCATCGCAATCTTTGGGCATAATTATGCCTGCTATGTTTAAATTCTTTTCATCGACACTGCGGTTTTCACTGCTTTTTCATTTCATCATCTGGTTTTTGGGCGTTTCGCTGTTGTTGCGCATCGGTTTTTTCGTATGGCAGTACGACGAGGTTTCATGGGATATTTTGAGCGTTTTGTGGACATTGCTGACGGGATTGTTTTTCGACATCGGAACTGCCACTTTTGTAAGCTTTACGGCCATTTTGTATTATGCGGTTTTCCCGAACCGTTGGATCGGTTCGCTCGCCGACCGGATCCTGGTTTGGTTTTTCACATCGTTGACTGTTTTCATTCTTGTGTTTACTTTTTTCGCCGAACTGACTTTCTGGGACGAATTCCGCACACGCTTCAATTTCATCGCCGTCGATTATTTGATCTATACGCACGAAGTGGTTTCGAACATCGCCGAATCGTATCCGCTTCCGCTCTTGATCGGCGGCGTTTTGCTGATTACGGCCGCCGTATTGTTTTGGTTTTACAGAAGAAGCGCGTTTTCGAGTACGTTTGGTTATGTGGCACCGCTCAAAAGCCGGATTATTTTGTTGGCTTCTGCGGTTGGCGTGGCGTTGCTTTATACGACATTGATCAGTAATTACCACGCCGAATGGTCGTCGAACCGGTACAATTCTGAAATCTCCAAATCGGGCATTTATTCGTTCTTCGCCGCGTTTCGGAACAACCAGATGAAGTATGCCGAATTTTATACGAGCATCGACAACCAAAAGGCTTTCGGCATCATCCGCAAAAAACTGAACCGCCCGAACGCGCCATTTGCCAAAAACGGTTTTTCGATCCACCGCACGATCCACGACAGCATTCCTTCTGAAGCAAACAAAAATGTCGTGTTCATACTCGTCGAAAGCTTGAGTGCCAGTTTCCTCAAGGAATTCGGGAACCAACAAAACATCACGCCGTTCATGGACAGCCTCGCGCAGCAAAGCATCTTCTTCAAGAATCTATATGCGACGGGAACGCGCACGGTTCGCGGTATGGAAGCCGTGACGTTGTGCATTCCGCCCACGCCGGGACAAAGCATCGTCAAGCGTCCCGAAAACCAAAACCTGTACACGATCTGCAATGTGTTTAATAACCGGCAATACGATTGCAATTTCTTTTACGGCGGAGACGGTTATTTCGACAATATGAACGCGTATTTCGGCGGCAACGGTTTCAATATTTACGATCGGGGCCGTGGCAGCGTACTCAGCGATGCGATCAAAACCAAACGCAATAATATCGCCGACAGCGAAGTGACGTTTGAAAACGCGTGGGGCATTTGCGATGAGGATATCTTCAATAAAATGATCAAGGTCGCCGACAACCAGTACCAAAACAACCAGCCGTTTTTCAATTTTGTGATGACCAGTTCAAACCACCGGCCGTTTACGTATCCGTCGGGGAAAATCGATATTTTGCCTGGCATGAGTAGGGAAGGCGCGGTAAAATACACCGATTTTGCGCTCAAGGAATTGTTCAAAAAAGCGCGCACCAAGCCGTGGTTCAAGCATACGGTTTTCGTCATCATCGCAGACCATTGTGCGAGCAGTGCCGGGAAAGACGAAATCGATGTGGCCAATTACCACATTCCGGCGTTTATCGTCAATTTGCCCGAAGCGCAGCATCAGAAAATCGATCGGTTGTGTTCGCAGATCGATCTTTGGCCGACGTTGTTTTCGCTGTTCCATTGGAATTACGAATCGGATTTTTTCGGACAAGATGTACTCGACCCGCATTTTGAGCCACGCGCGCTGATGGGAACCTACCGCAAATTGGCATTGATGAAGCAAAACAAAGTGATGATCTTGTCCGATCAGAAAAAACACGCGTTTTATGAGTGGAATCCAACCGATAACAGCTTGAAATCCCAACCGATCGACAATGATTTTTTCGACGAAACGATCTCGTGGTACCAAACCGCCGATTATTTATTTACCAATAAATTGCTCCAATAATGTACATCCATTTCATCGTCAACCCGATTTCGGGCAACGGCAAACACAATCTGACGGCCCACCATTTCCGGAATTTTTTCCCGGCGGATTACCGTATTGAAGTGGGTTATACCAAACACAAATCACACGCAACGACGCTTACCGAAGAAGCAATCCTGGCCAAACCCGATTGCATCGTAGCATGCGGCGGCGACGGGACGATCAATGAAGTCGCGTCTTGTTTGGTGAATTCGAACATCAAACTCGGGATCATTCCGGTCGGTTCGGGAAACGGACTTGCGTCGCACCTCGCCATCCCGAAATCAATCGACCGGGCGCTCGAAGTCATCAAAAAAGGGAATGTTTCTTTTATCGATGTGGGCAAGGTCAACGAAAAGTATTTTTTCAGCAACATGGGAATCGGCATCGATGCGATGATCATTAAGCAATACGAGCGTTCGGGGAAGCGCACTTTGTCGGCATATGTTAGGGCGGCGCTCGCTTCAAGTTTTAAATTCAAGCCGCGCCGAACGATTCTGGCTGATGGCAAAAAAATATGGAACAGCGACCCATTGATGCTGTTTGTTTCCAATTCGAATGAAATGGGCTACAACAGGAGCCTCACGCCCAAAGCCAGTTTGAACGACGGGCAATTGGATCTGTTTATGGTTCCCGAATTGTCGTTTTTTGAGAAATTACAGCTTGGATATTGTGTGCTGGCCAACCATGTCGAGCGGTTCAAAAAAGGCACGCACATGTTGGTTCAAAACCTGCACCTCGAACAGCCCGAAACAATTTTTATGGACATTCAGATTGACGGTGAATTTCATAATTTCAAAACGAATATCCTCCATATTTCCATTCTGCACAAGGGTTTAAGGGTGGTGACGAAATAATGGTTCAATTCAAAATTTCTTCAGATTTGACATTTAAGTTTGTCTGATATTAACCCATAAAACTACATGAACTAAAATTACTTCATCTTAATTCCTTAAAAATGAAGCCTATTTTTGCCATTGCCGTTTTGGTATTTGCAGTTTGCAGCACTTCAAATGCGCAGACTGCCGTTGGAAATGACAGCATTCCAGCCGATACGATTCCGAAATCAAAATTCAATTACAAGGCGCTCGCGATTCCGGCGGTGCTGATTGGTTATGGCGTGATCGGTATTGAAAACCACCAACTCAAATCGTTCAACACCCAAATCAGGGCGGAAGTCACCGAAGACATCGATGAGAAAATCACGATCGACGACTTTTCGCAATACGCGCCGGCTGCTTCGGTGTATGCGCTCGATGCATTCGGTGTGAAAGCCAAGCACAATTTCCGCGACCGGACGGTGATTTTGGCTACGTCTTATTTGCTGTTGTCGTCGTCGGTTTTGGGACTCAAATCGATTACGAAAATCGAACGCCCCGACGGCACTTCCAACAATTCCTTTCCATCGGGACATACCGCCACAGCGTTTGCCGGAGCCGAATTCATGCGGCAGGAATACCAGGACGAATCGATCTGGTACGGCGTCGCGGGTTATGCCGTGGCAACGGGAACGGGTTTGTTCCGAATGTACAACAACCGCCATTGGCTCACCGATGTGGCGGCCGGAGCTGGAATCGGGATATTGAGTACCAAGATTGCGTATTGGGTCAATCCGTACCTGACGAAAAAATTATTTGGGGATAAGCAAGCGAAGTCGGCTACTTTGGTCAGCCCTTCTTATGATGGGCAACATTTTGGCATTGGCCTGGTGCGGACATTTTGAGGTGCCGATTATTTTCCGCCATTGATTGCACTGAGAAACTGATCGGGTTCATTTGGCGTGACCACTATTTTCTTGCCTGCATTGGTGACAATCAAAATCGCGCGGTCCATTCTCGTGGCATACCAGGTCATGTGGCCAAATTCACTGTTCCAAAACTTGCCGAAATAGCCGAAAAGCCCGCCAACGCCGAATGTCCTGACCGACCAACTCAGTTTGCTCTTTTCTGTTTTGAGTGCCGATTTGATTTCGCGCCGATTGATGACCACATTACCAATCGGTCTTTTCACAATGAAATGGGTCTCGTTGAGTTCGTACGATCTCGGACTGTACAGGAACGAAATTCCATAGATAAAAGCAAAAATAATCAATAGTAAACCCGATCCGCTGTAATTGTCCGCGGCATAAAATAAAGGAGCGACTGCAATTCCGATGAATAAAAGTGCGATCCCGACTGTTAAAAATTGTGCAGTACGGTCTAGAGAAGTGTCAAAAACTGATTTCATAATGGGAGTTTTATGTTCGGTCGAATCAAGTACAAAGGTAGGTCACACGGGATAAAAATCGCATGGTATCTGAACCTTGTCGCGCAAAGATTTTATAAAGATTCGGTCTTCGAAGGTCTAAAACCGTAATTTTGCTTAAAATTTCAAGGTTTGAAAAATATTCTCATTATCGACGACGAGGAAAAGCTGCGCGGCTTGTTGGCCAGGATTGTCACTTCCGAAGGATTTAACGTCATCGAGGCACCCGATCTTAAAACCGGTTTTCGCAAACTCGAACACAACGACATCGATGCGGTTTTATGCGACGTCAAGCTGCCCGATGGCAACGGCGTCGAATTCGTACAGAAAATAAAAACCGTCTTTCCGCTTGTCGAAGTCATCCTGCTGACCGCTTTCGGCAAAATCTCCGACGGCGTGCAGGCCATGAAAAATGGCGCATTCGACTACATCGTCAAAGGCGACGACAATGACAAAATCATTCCGCTGCTGTACAAAGCGCTCGAAAAAGTCCAGTTGCAGAAAAAAGTCCAGCAGCTCGAAAAACGCATTTCAGAAAAATATTCGTTCGAAAACATCATCGGCAAATCAAAAGGCATCGAACAGGTCATCGATCTGGCCAAAAAAGTAGCGAAAACCGAATCGACAGTCTTATTGAACGGCGAAACCGGAACCGGCAAGGAGGTCTTTGCGCAGGCCATTCACGAGAACAGCAACCGCATCGGCAAATCTTTCGTCGCGCTCAATTGCAGCACCTTCAGCAAGGAACTGCTCGAAAGTGAATTGTTCGGATACAAGCAAGGCGCGTTTACGGGGGCCATCAAAGACCGCAAAGGTTTCATCGAGGAAGCCAACGGCGGTACGCTTTTCCTGGATGAAATCGGGGAGATGCCGCTCGAACTGCAATCCAAATTGCTGCGCGTTTTGGAAACCAGCGAATACATTCCGGTGGGCGACACGATGCCGCGAAAATCCAATTTTAGATTGATAGCGGCCACCAACCGCGATTTGAAACAAGAAAGCGAAGCGGGCCGTTTCCGTTCGGATTTGTATTTCAGGCTCAATATTTTCGGGATTTACATTCCGGCGTTGCGCGAGCGCGTCAAGGACATCGCACCATTGGCAAAATATTTCTGTACGCTTTTTTCAGGCAAAGCCAACAAAAAGGAACTGGCGGTCGGTGGCGAATTTATCGAAAAGCTCGAAGCGTATCATTGGCCCGGAAATGTGCGCGAACTCAAAAACATCATCGAGCGTTCGGTGATCCTGACCGATGGCGGTACCTTGCTGCCCGAGGTCTTGCCGTATGAAATCCAGCAACCGCCGCAAAAAGGCGAGAAGACGGTTTCGGCATTTTCGTTGGCCAGCGTTGAAAAATTGCAGATACAAAAGGTTTTCAATTACACCAAAGGCAACAAGGCCGAGACGGCGCGTTTGCTCGAAATCGGCATTGCAACCTTATACCGCAAACTCGAGGAATACAATATCCACTAGATTTAAAAACCGTATTGAATTGAGAAAAGCCTATCATTTTGATAGGTTTTTTTTATGCGATTTTTCGGCATGACATCGGTAAATGTATATCAGTCAAGGCTTTGCGAAATTTTTTATTTTTCGGTACGCCGTTTGGCATGGGGCGGAAAAATTTATAAAAATTCTCCAAATGAAAAATCAAGCCCAAACGGTTTACAAACAAGCCGATCGTTTCGCCGACATCACCAAGAAATTTATTATTTCAGGCAACATCAGCCGCGCCAAAAAATGCCTCGAACTTGCCGAGCGTCTGTTTGCCACCGGAAGCAATGAGACCAAAAATGCCATCTCAAACGTCTACGTGTATTCGGTTTCGACGTTTATGGAATTGCGCCATTGCAACATCTCTAATTTGTTCCCGCAAGCTTTGAGAAGCGAATACCTCAAACAAATCAATGCCACTTCGGTTTAATCTAATCCCATTGCAATGATCGCTATTTCACTATTGATCGCATTGGCCATTGTGCTTTTTGCGATTTGCTTCGAATCTGTCGATTTTTTCGAAAAAATGTAGCCATGACAGCATTATTCCTCCTTTCGCTCGCCGTATTCGGTTACTTGGTTTACGTATTGGTTAAACCCGAAAAATTCTAATCTAAACCCATTCCCATGAACACAGAAATACTTGGTGTCGTTCTCATTTTTACCGCCGCAGTCGCGTTGGCCCTTCCTTTGGGAAAATACATCGCCAAAGTTTACGCCGGCGTGAAAGTTTTTGGCGGCACCTTTTTCGCCCCGATAGAAAAATTCATTTACAAAATCAGCGGCATCGATCCCAATGTAGAAATGAATTGGAAACAGCACCTCAAAGCATTGCTGCGCCTCAACCTGGTTTGGTTCTGCCTGTGCTTTTTCGTGTTGCTCGCACAAGGCTATTTGCCTTTGAATCCCGACAACAACCCGTCGATGTCGCCCGATCTGGCCTTCAACACCGCCATTTCTTTTTTGGTCAATTGCGACTTGCAGCATTATTCGGGTGAAACCGGCGTTTCTTACCTGTCGCAAATGGTATTGATGTTCCTGCAATTCGTGTCAGCCGGCGTCGGTTTGGCCGCAGCCGCAGTCCTGTTCACGGCGATGAAGGAGCGCACCACCGACAAACTCGGCAATTTCTACAAATTCTTTGTGAAAAGCTGCACGCGCCTATTGTTGCCGCTTTCTGCAATCGTCGCGATCCTGTTGATGTTCAGCGGCACGCCGATGACGTTCGAAGGCAAAGACCAGATCACGACCCTGCAAGGGCAACCGATCGAAGTTTCGCGCGGCCCGGCAGCGGCATTCATCGCAATCAAGCACATCGGAACCAATGGCGGCGGTTTCTTCGGGGCCAATTCGGCGCACCCGCTCGAAAATCCGACTTACCTGACCAACGCGATCGAATTGATTGCGCAGTTGATCATTCCGTTCGCTATGATTTTCGCACTGGGTTTTTTCCTGGAGAAACGACGATTTTCCTATGTCGTTTTCGGCGTGATGACCGTTGGGTTCCTATTGCTGGTCACGCCAACCATCATCACGGAAATGAATGGAAATCCGGCGATTTCCAGCATGGGCATCGCGCAAACTGCAGGTTCGATGGAAGGCAAGGAAGTCCGATTTGGAGCCGCGTCATCCGGATTTTGGAGCATTGTCACGACAGTCATTTCCACCGGATCGGTCAACAGCATGCACGACAGCGCGATGCCGGTTTCAGGCACGATGCAACTGCTCGCAATGATGGTCAATGCGTTTTACGGCGGTTGCGGCGTCGGGTTTTTGAACTTTTACATTTTCATTATCCTGGCCGTCTTCATTTCCGGATTGATGGTCGGTCGAACACCAGAATTCCTCGGCAAGAAAATCGAAGCGCGCGAAGTTAAAATTGCCGCATTCATCGCCATCCTTCATCCGTTATTGATCTTGAGCGGAACGGCATTGGCGGCTTATTTTACGTCGCACGACACCGCGATGGGCTATTGGTTCAGTGGCAACGCGACGGGATGGCTCAACAATCCGAGCCACCACGGATTTTCGGAAATGCTGTATGAATACACTTCGAGCGCGGCCAACAACGGTTCGGGTTTCGAAGGGCTCGGCGACAACAATCCATTCTGGAACATTACCACCGGAATTGTGCTGTTGCTTGCGCGATTCCTGCCGATCATCGGCCCGCTTGCCATCGCCGGATTATTGGCCAACAAAAAATACATTCCCGAAAGTGCCGGAACCTTAAAAACCGATACGACGATTTTCGGCGTGATGGTGTTTGCCGTCATCGCGATTATTTCTGCATTGTCTTTCTTTCCGGCATTGGCCCTGGGCCCGCTCGCCGAATATTTTACCCTAAATCAATTATAAGATGGCTTTAACTCAATCCAATTCGTTGTTCGAAACAAAACAGGTCAAAGATGCGCTGTTGCAGTCTTTCGTCAAACTGAATCCAAAACTGATGTTCAGGAATCCCGTGATGTTTACCGTCGAGATCGGAACGTTCGTGATGCTCGTCGTTTGTATCGCCATACTTTTCGGCGCACAATCGGAAGGCAGTTTTGCCTACAATTTCATTATCTTCCTGATCTTATTGGCGACACTCTTATTCGCCAATTTCGCCGAAGCCATCGCCGAAGCACGCGGAAAAGCCCAAGCCGACAGTTTGCGTAAAACCCGCGAGGAAACGCCAGCCAGAAAAGTTTTGACCAATGGTACGTATGAAAACGTCAGTTCGTCAAGCCTCAAAAAAGGCGATATTTTCATCTGCGAAACGGGCGATCTGATCGCTGCCGACGGCGAAATCATCGAAGGGCTCGCCACGATCGACGAAAGCGCGATTACGGGCGAAAGTGCCCCGGTGATCCGCGAGGCAGGCGGTGACAAAAGCAGCGTGACGGGCGGAACCAAAGTCCTTTCGGATCAAATCAAAGTCATCGTGACGTCTGAACCGGGCGAAAGTTTCCTTGACAAAATGATTGCTTTGGTGGAAGGGGCGAGCCGTCAGAAAACACCCAATGAAATCGCGTTGACCATATTATTGGCCGCATTCACCTTGATCTTCGTGATCGTGTGCGTCACCTTAAAACCTTTCGCCGATTATGCAAACGCGCCAATTACCATCGCGGCCTTTATATCGTTGTTCGTTTGCTTGATCCCGACTACTATTGGCGGTTTGCTTTCGGCCATCGGAATTGCGGGAATGGACCGTGCCTTGCGTGCGAATGTCATCACCAAATCAGGAAAAGCCGTGGAAACTGCAGGCGATATCGACGTGTTGTTGCTCGATAAGACCGGAACGATTACAATCGGAAATAGAAAAGCGACCAATTTTTATCCGTCCAAAGGCATTGCGTTTTCAGACTTTGTGCAATCGGCGGTGTTGAGTTCGCTTGCCGATGAAACGCCCGAAGGCAAAAGCATCATCGAACTCAGCGAAAAACTCGAAGGCGACGTCAAGGTTACGTTTATGCATCCCGAAATCACCGAAACCATCAAATTCACTGCCGAGACCAGAACGAGCGGCGTTATTTTAAAAGACGGCACCAACATACGAAAAGGCGCGCAGGATGCCGCAAAGAAAATTGCCGAACAAGCCGGAAACCCATTTCCGAAAGACACAGCCGATAAAGTCGTCGAGATTTCCTCCAACGGCGGCACACCCTTGGTCGTTCTCAAAAACACCCAGATCCAGGGCGTGATCGAATTGCAGGACATCATCAAGACCGGCATGAAAGAACGGTTCGACCGCTTGCGCAAAATGGGCGTCAAAACGGTAATGGTCACGGGCGACAATCCGCTGACGGCCAAATTCATCGCCGAAAAAGCCGGTGTAGACGACTTTATCGCCGAGGCCAAACCCGAGGATAAAATGAACTACATCAAAAATGAACAGCAAAACGGCAAACTCGTCGCGATGATGGGCGACGGTACGAATGACGCTCCGGCGTTGGCACAAGCCGATGTGGGCGTGGCGATGAACAGCGGAACGCAGGCCGCCAAAGAAGCCGGGAACATGGTCGATCTCGACAATGATCCGACGAAACTCATCGAGATCGTCGAAATCGGAAAACAACTGCTCATGACGCGCGGAACGCTGACGACTTTTTCGATTGCCAACGACGTCGCCAAATACTTTGCGATTGTCCCGGCGCTTTTCATCACGGCCATTCCGGCGCTCGAAGGTTTGAATATCATGAAATTGCACAGCCCCGAAACGGCCATTTTATCGGCGGTGATTTTCAATGCGATCATCATCCCGATCTTGATTCCGCTCGCCTTGCGCGGCGTCGATTACAAGCCAATAGGAGCAAGCGCGATCCTCAAACGCAACCTTTTGATTTATGGCTTCGGCGGCTTGATCGTACCGTTCGTTGGCATCAAACTCATCGACCTTTTGGTCACTTTATTCTTTTAAATTATGAAAACGATATTTTCCTTGATCAGATTGACCTTGGTCACTTTTGTGTTGCTTGCGGTGATTTATCCGCTGGCAATGTACGGAATTGCGCAATTGGCGCCGAACCATGGCAAAGGCGAAATCCTTAAGTTGAATGGTAAAAGCGTCGGTTACCGCCGAATCGGCCAGCAATTCAACCAGGCGGATTATTTCTGGGGCAGGCCGTCGGCAGTCGATTACAACGCGGCAGGCAGCGCCGGAAGCAACAAAGGCCCGTCAAGCGCCGATTACCTGGCATTGGTTCAGAAACGCATCGATACCTTTTTGATCGCGCATCCGTACCTTAAGAAATCTGAGATTCCATCGGAAATGGTGACGGCTTCGGCAAGCGGATTGGATCCCGATATTTCGGTGCAAGGCGCCAAAATCCAGATCGGGCGCATCGCCAAAGCCAGAAAAATCGACGAAGCTGAAATCCAAAAACTCGTCGATGGCCAAGTTGAAAGAACGTTTCTCGGGCCCCAAAAAATCAACGTCCTCGAACTCAACATCGCATTGGACCAACTCAAATAACAACAATTTTTAGAACACTATGAAACAGATTATCAGCACCATTTTATTACTTTTCGCTTTCGCTGTGCAGGCGCAAACCGACACGATTGCCAAAAAAATCCCGTTCGAGAATATGGATTTGACCTGGATCAACGGGCAAAACCGCCAAAAGAATTTCCCGTTGACGCTCAAGGATTCCGATGGCGAAACGATCCTTACCGGAGTGACGTATCTCGATACGTATTACAATTACAATTTTGCAAACCCGACCGACAATACGCAAACCATTTCGTCTACCATCGGAAGGCACAATGAATTTACGCTGAACCTCGCGAGTGTGGGTATTGAAACCAATTACAAGAACATCATCGGGCGCATTTGGCTGCAGTTCGGGCAAATGGGTTCGATTGTGAACGACCTCGACGGATCGGTCGCGCGTGGCCGGAACACCAGCCTGTACAACCTCAAATACATCCGCGAAGCCGCAGCGGGTTACCATTTCGATAAATGGTATGGCGTGAATGTGGAAATGGGTATTTTCATGAGCTACATCGGGCTTGAAAGTTATGTGACGCAGGAAAACTGGAGTTACCAACGCAGCATGGTGTGCGATTTTACGCCGTTCTATTTTTCGGGCGCGCGCATCCAGGTGCATCCGACGAAGCATTTCCGCACCGAATTGTGGTTGCTCAACGGCTGGCAGACGTACAACAGTTTCAGCAAAGGCCCCGGAATAGGGAGCTCGAATTATTACAGGCCGAACGACAACCTGCAACTCGTGGCCAATTTTTACCTCGGGCGCGACACGCAAAACCCGACAGTGGAAGGCGAGCAATCGAACCGTGTGCGCTTCCACCACGACAACAGCGTCGTGATGCGTTACCATAAAAACCCGGAATCGACCGGGATTTCACAGGCGGCGTTCAGCTTGAATTCGCATTATGGTTTCCAAACGAACAATGAAGACACCGACGAGGTCAAGGCGTCGCAGAATTTTATGCTCGGGACGTCGTTGGCCAACCGAATCTGGTTCAACAAAAACAAATTGGCTTTGACCTTGCGCGGCGATTACATGACGAACCAATCGGTCGTCAATGGCGTAAACACTTCGCCTTATTTGGCATTTACACCGGCGGCGGCGGGTGATGTTCCTAATAATTTCGATGCGGCGATTGCGAACGATGAGAAATTAAGATTGTTCCAATTTACGTCTACTTTTGACATTATGCCCAATGATTACGTGACGTTCCGATTGGAATATGGGTATAGGAATTCGAGCATTCCGTATTTTACGGGTTCGGGCGGAACGACTTCGGCTACAGGCTGGACGAACCTGCCGAATGGCGAAACACCGTGGGCGGCGCATCTCGAGAAAAACGAACACCGACTGACTCTAGCGGTCAACTTCAGGCTATAAATTAATTTTGTTGTGGCCCGATCCCGAAAACACTTTCCCGACGGAATTGCGTTTTCGGGGTTTGGGTCATCCAACCGCCAACATTGGCTCACTCTAATCATGCAAAACGAAAAAGAAAATAACGTCAAGCACTTTCTCGACCTGATCCAGAAATCGCGTCGCGGAAAATTCAAGATCTACATCGGGATGAGTGCCGGCGTAGGCAAGACTTTCCGCATGCTGCAGGAAGCGCACACGTTGTTGAAAAACGGCATCGACGTCAAGATCGGCTACATCGAGACGCACAACCGCAAGGAAACGCACGAATTGCTCGAAGGATTGCCGGTCGTTCCGCGCCGGACGTTGTATTACAAAGGCAAACAGCTTGAGGAGATGGATTTGCAGGCGATCATCAACCTGCGCCCCGAAGTTGTCATCGTCGACGAATTGGCGCACACCAACATTGAAGGCAGCAAGAACGAAAAGCGTTGGCAGGACGTTCTGGAAATCCTGGAAGCGGGCATCAATGTGATCTCGGCGGTCAACATCCAACACATTGAAAGCTTGAACGAAGACGTCAAATTCATCACCAATATCGAAGTGCAGGAGCGCATTCCCGACAATGTTTTGCGCCAGGCCGATGAGGTCGTCAACATCGATCTGACCGCAGACGAACTCATCGCGCGGCTCAAAGAAGGAAAGATTTATACACAAGATAAGATTGCGACGGCGCTCCAAAACTTTTTCAAGTCGGACCAGATCCTGCAATTGCGTGAACTGGCCTTGAAAGAAGTCGCGAGCCAGGTGGTGCGCAAAGTCGAATCCGAAGTGCCGCGTGAGATTGCGCTCAAACACGAAAAATTACTGGCTTGCATCAGCAGCAACGACCAAACGGCCAAAATCGTCATCCGCAAAACGGCGCGATTGGCCACCTATTACAACAGCAAATGGTATGTTTTGTATGTGGAAACGCCCAATGAAAGCAGTGACAAGATCGCACTCGACAAGCAACGCCACCTGATCAACAATTTCAAGCTCGCCGTACAGCTCGGCGCTGAAGTCATCAAACTCGAACACCAAAACATCACCGGCGGCATTCTCGAGGTCACACAGCAAAAACACATCACAACTGTTTGCATCGGCAAGCCGCACCTGAGCTTATTTAAAGTAATTTTGTCTACCAATACGTTCAAGAAATTACTCAACAGCCTTTCATCTTCTAATATTGATTTAATAATCCTGTCATGAAAATTTGTAAGAAAATAAAATGAACTCATGAAAATTAAAACCAAACTCAACCTCGGCGTAGGATTATTGTTCCTGATGATCATCCTGTTGTCGCTTGTGGGCGCCTTCTACATCTATTCGATCAAGGGCGATACCGAAAACATCTTGAAGGCCAATTACAATACGCTGGAATATTCGAGGAATATGTTGCTGGCGCTCGACGAAATCGGGGCCAATGAAGAGCAATCGATTGAAAACTTCGAATCGAACCTCGCCAAGCAAAACGCAAACGTCACTGAAATCGGGGAAAGCAAGGCGACGGCAAGCCTGCAAAGCATCTTCAACCAACTCAAGAATGACCGCCACAACGAAAAGCTCAAAAGCCAGATCCGGCAGGACATTTTCGAAATCATGAAATTGAACATGGTCGCGATCAAGAACAAAAGCGAAATTGCGACGCGAACGGCGGAAACGGCCAATCTTTCCATCGCATTCGTCGGGACGATTTGTTTTCTGATTGCATTCAATCTGCTGATCAACCTGCCCAACAATATTGCCGATCCGATCCGCGAACTCACTGCGAGCATCAAGGAAATTGCCAATAAGAATTATTCCGAGCGCGTGCATTTTTACAACCACAACGAATTTGGCGATGTGGCGCGTTCGTTCAATACCATGGCCGAAAAACTGCAGGAATACAGCAAAAGCAGCCTCAATACGATCCTGTTCGAAAAGAAACGGCTCGAAACCTTGGTCAACAACATGCACGATCCGATCTTCGGACTCGATTACAACGGCGTGATCCTGTTTGCCAACAATGAAGCGTTCAAGATCATCGGCATGAAACCGGAAGACGTCATTGGTAGGGAAATGACGGCGTTGGCCATCAAGAACGATTTGATGAAATCGCTGATCATCAACCAGCTCGAAAGCGACAAGCCGCACCCGATGAAGATTTATGCCGACGGCAAGGAAAGTTATTTCGAGAAAGAGACCGTCAACATTACGATTCAGCCGACAGGCGAGGACAAGACTGTCAATGTGGGCGACGTCATCATTTTGCGCAACATTACGCCGTTCAAGGAATTGGATTTCGCCAAGACCAATTTTATCGCGACGGTTTCACACGAACTCAAAACGCCGATCTCGTCGATCAAGATGAGCCTGCAATTGCTCGAAAAGGAACAAACGGGCAGCATCAATGCCGAACAGAAGCAACTCATCGAAAGCATTAAGGACGACAGTCAGCGGCTGCTCAAAATAACGGGCGAATTGCTCGACATTTCACAGGTCGAAACCGGCAACATCCATTTGAATATCGACCGCACAAGCCCATATGAAATCATCAATTACGCCATCGAAGCGGTCAAAGTCCAAGCCGAGAAAAAGGAAATCGTATTGAGCATCGAAGCCGAAAACGATTTGCCGGACGTCAAAGCCGATAACGAAAAAACGGCGTGGGTGCTGATCAATTTCCTGACGAACGCGATTCGGTATTCGTCCGAAAGCAGTAATATTGCGGTAAAATTGCGTCAGGACGGCGGGCAACTGGTGTTTGAAGTAGCGGACAAGGGCAAAGGAATCGACAACCGTTACAAATCGAAGATATTCGACAAGTATTTCCAGGTTCCGGGCAGCCACAAATCGGGGACGGGCTTGGGATTGGCGATCAGCAAGGAATTCATCGAGGCGCAAAACGGCACGATCGGTATGGAAAGCCAACTGGGCCTCGGCAGCACTTTTTTCTTTAAGCTGCAAGTGGCCACATCGCAAAAATGATAACATTAAAAAGTCGTATAAACTTACCGTGTGATTGGTTATTGTACTAATTTCGCACCTTAATCAAAACAAAAATGAGCAGCCACAACAAAGACCTGCATACCAAACTGACCTTCGCGGGAACCTTGATCGCATTGGGAATCATTTATGGCGATATCGGAACTTCGCCACTGTATGTAATGAAAGCCATCGTCGGCGCGCACGTCATCAATGCCGATATCGTACTCGGCGGCGTTTCGTGCATTTTTTGGACGCTGACGTTGCAGACGACGATCAAATACGTACTGATAACGCTGAGTGCCGACAACAACGGCGAAGGCGGAATTTTCGCGCTGTATGCGTTGGTTCGGCGGACAAAAGTGAAATGGCTGATCGTACCCGCGATCATTGGCGGCAGCGCATTGTTGGCCGACGGAATCATCACACCGCCCATTTCAGTTTCTTCTGCCGTGGAAGGAATCCGGACATTTTATCCCGAAATCAATACCGTCCCGATCGTGATCGGCATTCTCGTGGCACTTTTCACGATACAGCAATTTGGGACCAAACTCGTCGGGCGCTTTTTTGCACCGCTCATGACGCTTTGGTTTGCGATGCTCGGGATCCTGGGCGTGATACAGATGATGGGCCATTTGGAAGTGGTCAAAGCCATCAATCCGTATTATGCGTATCATTTGCTGACAATCCATCCCGAAGGATTTTACGTGCTCGGGTTTGTATTCCTTTGTACGACGGGCGCCGAGGCTTTGTATTCCGATATGGGGCATTGCGGACGCAAGAACATCCGCATCAGCTGGATTTTTGTAAAGACGGCACTGGTGCTCAATTATTTCGGGCAGGCGGCCTACCTGATCCAGCACGAAGGGCAAACCTTGGCGCAATTGGGCGGCGAATACGGAAATCCGTTTTACCTGATGATGGCCGATTGGTTCAAGCCCGCCGGGATTATCATCGCGACATTGGCAGCCGTCATCGCGTCGCAGGCGTTGATCAGCGGCTCGTTTACGTTGGTCAACGAGGCGATGAAACTCAATTTCTGGCCCAAGGTCAGGATCAAATACCCGACCGAGCAAAAGGGACAATTGTACATTCCGTCGATCAACTGGCTTTTGCTGGCCGGTTGCATCATGGTCGTCCTGCATTTCGAAGAATCGAGCAATATGGAAGCGGCTTACGGCCTGGCCATCGTTTTGTGTATGATCATGACCACGATATTGCTCAATTATTACCTGATCATGAAGCGCGTCGCGTGGTATTTCATCACGCCGGTCATCGCGATTTACATTGCGATTGAAGTCAGCTTTTTGATTGCCAACCTCAAGAAATTCCCACACGGTGGATACGTTACGGTGTGTATTGCGCTTGGCCTCATCGGAATTATGGCGACCTGGTGGAAAGCGAAAAGCATCAGCAAAGCCTATACAAAAATTGTAAAGATTGCCGATTACAAAAAGGTCTTGGCCGAACTCAGCGTCGATCTGTCGATCCCGAAATACGCGACGCACCTGGTGTACATGACCAATGCCGGGCGCACCGACGAAATCGAGGAGAAGGTGATGTATTCGATCCTGCAAAAACGTCCCAAACGCGCCGATGTGTATTGGCTCGTCCATGTAAACATCCTCAACGAACCGTACAAGACCGAGTACAAAGTCACCGAAATCATCAAGGACGATCTCTACCGGATCGATTTTAACCTCGGTTTCCGCGAGCCGACAAAAATAAACCTCATGTTCAAGGAAGTGATCCGCGATATGGTCAGCAATGGCGAAGTGGACATTACGAGCCGCTACGAATCGCTCAATAAGAACAACATCATCGGTGATTTCAAATTCGTGCTGTCTGAAAAATTCCTTTCGAACGACAGCGAAATGCGGTGGGACGAGAAGATCATCATGAACACTTATTTCCTGCTCAAAAAATTCAGCCTTTCCGAGGAAAAAGGTTTTGGGCTCGACAGCAGTTCGGTAAAGATCGAAAAATTCCCGATGGTATTGAACCCGCCCGAAAGAGTGTCGCTCACGAGAGTGCATTCAAAGTCAGAAGTATAACCCATAATCAATTAATTATGAGACTATTGATGCCCATTGTAATGACCGCTGTGTTCCTGTGTTACATTTTCTATCTGCTGGTTGTCAAGAAAAACCTGAGGCAGCAAATGGACAAAGTCGTCTATCCCGGTCTGTTTTTTATCGTGGTTTGGGGTGTGATTTATTTTGAGTTCCTGCGATAAAAAAAATCCGCAAACACAACGCTTGCGGATTTTTAGTGGAGTCGCCGGGACTAAGTAATTGTACTTGCTTAATTCGATTTATTGTGTTCAGACAACGAAGTTGCCGAAATTACTGACATTTTAAAAATTTAACAGTAGTAATTGGTAGCAGGAAGAAGTTTAAAATACAACGGTGGTTTACAAAGTGTTTACATTTTTCAGATGTAGATACTTTTGAATCATTATTAATTTAAACTTTATCAAAAATGGCGACAGTGCAATTTGAAATCAGAGAAAAAAAAGGACAATGTACAATTTACGTTAGGTTATCAGTAGCACGTGGTTGCGTTTACAGACGTAAGACCGGACGTTTAATTCCAAAGGAACTTTGGAGTGTAGAAACCAATATGCCTAAAGGAAGAACGGGTGAAAGCACCAACATGAAATAGGAACTCGTCGATTTACAATCTAACCTTTACAAGGAGTAGTTCGACGCAGACAATGCACAAGGCACCAAAATCGACGCTATTTGGCTCGAAAAGAAAATCAACAAGTTTTACAAACGTGACGAGAAGTCGGTAGAGGGAGAAGATTTTATCGAGCGCGGAAATCTCAGCGAATGGTGCAAGGAATTTTTGACGCGTGTAGCAGAACGCGGCAACTTCTCAGAACGTGGCAGTGTGAACGTCGGAACCGTAAAGAAGTATAATACCATCGTCTCGAAACTCGAAACGTTTCAAAAGTTCAAACAGAAACAGTATTATGTGAAGGATATTGATGTTTCTTTTCGTCATGAGTTTTTGACGTTTCTAATGAAACAGGAACGATTGAGCAGCAATACTGCCGGTCGTTACATCAAGTTCGTTAAAACCATTGCACTCGACGCACGAAAAAATGGTATTGAGGTAAGCCCGATGCTCGACGACATCAAGGGATATACGGTGCGATCTCCTAAAGTCACGCTTTCCTTTGATGAATTGAACGAAATCAAAAGAATTTTACCGTTGGATGAAAAGCTCCAAGCCGCAAGGGACTGGCTTGTAATCAGCTGTTTCGTCGGTCAAAGAGTCGGCGACCTTTTCACGATGCATCGAAAAATGATTTCAGTTGTCGAAGGGTTTCGATTGTTGACTATCGAACAACAAAAAACGCGCAAGGTCGTTGAAATTCCGTTGCATGAAGAAGTAGAGGAGATTCTAAAAAAATATGACGGTAATTTCCCGCCGGTTTTTCTTGCGGAACCGGAGAGTAACAAGGCGGTGTATAACAAATACGTCAAGGAAGTTTGCAGGCTTGCCGGCCTGACTGAAATTACGAGAGGCAATCTTTTGAATCCCGATACCGGAAGGTACGAATCCGGCGATTACGAGAAATTTAAATTGGTCTCTTCGCACATAGGTCGAAGAAGTTTCGCGACGAACTTCTACGGCGAAGAAGATTATCCGACTCCGTTGCTTATGAGCGTGACCGGACACGGTACTGAGAAAATGTTTTTAGAATACATTGGAAAAAAACCTGGTCAGTATGCACTAACATTAGCTAAGATTTGGAAAAGAAAAAAAATAGAGACGGAACGACAGTTTGAAATAAGTGCTTAATAAATACAAAAAAAGAACCGCAATCTGCGGTTTCTTTTTTTTATACTTCGAGTCGGTCGAAAAAATCAGTTTGTGAACTACCTGCAATAACAGAATATGGATAATGATCTTTATCAAGATTGCAACCAATCACTACAACTCCTCGTAATCCTTGAACATCCTCCGATTCTATAATAGACTGAATCACATCGTTTCTCTCTTCAATAGTTATGTCTTTGTATGGATAGCCAACAATAGCATACTGTCTCCTTTCGGGGCCGACTTTTAGCAATGCCCAGTTGTGTTTTTTCAATGGTCTCCCTTTTTTCACAATCATTTTTAACTCATTAAACTTTCTTTCGAATAATACTTGATCTTTCACTAACGTATGTAGGAGAATATATGATGATTGAAGCCAAAAAGGACCTTTTCTACTTTCAAGTATATTCAAGATGTCATACCAATATTTGGTTTTTTGGAGATTTGGTTTTTTGACTTTCACGCCATGATTTTTACCGACAAAGTAAGGATCAAGCTCTTTCGATTTCAAAACTATATTCATGTATGGGCCGTCAAATTCATCCTCGCCAATATTGAATCCGGTTTCTAAATAAAATCCCATCAAATCGAGTTCGTCACCTTGGAATGCGACGTGTGCGTCGAACTCTCTTCTTCTGGCGAGATAATGTAACTTTTCCGATTGCAATGGTAACAACTCGAAAATAATTTCTAAATCTGTGAGACTTATCGAAGGAGCTAACTCTTCAATTTTGTTCGGAATTATTTTAGCGTCAATGAGTTTCTTTAAATTGCAGCCTATTGATCCTAAATGTGATAGTGTGATTCCTAACGGAATGAAGTACCTTATCGCGCTGGAATCCACAACATTATTTTTACTACTGGACGCTTTGAAAGTATGCGTTTTTGCATTGTTTTTTAGGAAAGTCTCAAATCTGATTGCTTGTTCAGATGGCGCAACCACTAATTGTTTTAAAGTTTCGAACAATCTATCTTTTGCACCTCGACGTGCAGGAGGGCTTACAGTACCGGATTTTGCTTCAACAATCACGGCAAAGTCTTCGACTATTATTAACAGATCGTTTTCGTACATTTTGCCGGTATCAGGACATTTCCATTTGCTACCTGTGAAAATTTGTGCACTTGGAAATGCTCTTCGGAACAATTCTTCTACCTGCCTTTCGAGATATTTCCCTTTTTCAGCAAGATAATATCTGGCAAGTTCTTTATCAGTATTTATGAAGCCTTCCAACAGGTCGACCGATAAGTGAGAGAACATATATGGTAAGACTGAAAAATATTCATTTTTGTTTGTTTTTATGAACGGCCTTTGATGAACTGGATTATTCAAGAAGATGTAATTTCTATCGGTACCGGATAATTCGCCAAATCGATATGATATTTTGTCGAATATCTTATGGCAATCTTCGACAGTAATATCATGTTGTGTCAAGATTCTCATTTCGTCCGCGGATGAAGTGAAAACATTCTCCAGTGACAAGTCAGAATGTTCCATAATCAATGCCTTTAATGAAATCAGTTTTTGAGAAACCATTTCCCACATTTTTTCTCGCTCTTTGTTATTCATAGGCTTCACATCGAAAAGCTTCTCATAGGTGTCGAATACCTCAGGATGATTTTTTGCTTTCACAGCTTTTCTAATGTTTTGGAAATGTTGATTCAATTTATCGCTTGTATTTTTTACCAATCCAAAAAGTATATCTAAAAAAACTTGTGAATCAAATCCAAGTTTTTCTTTAAATCTAACCTGAATGATGGATGCTAAATCTCGCGCAACGGATTGCATTTGATGTTCATACGCCCAATTTCTAACAGCTAACGTATGAATCATCATTTCCATACGCAACGTAACGGGATGTAGCTCCTCTACTGATTTGACACCTTGTGCAAGGCCGTAATATGAATAACACAAGTTTGTGTTAAGGCTCTTCAGCGTATCCCTGAAATCCTCAATCTTGCTGTGAAGTGGCTCGGCACTATAAACACGATTTTGGAATAAGGAAAGGCATTGCAATATTTCGACGAAAAAAGGGGGAAACTCCAATCTACCTTCGATCGCTTCTATGTCAAGTCCGGCTCGATTGTCTAAAAAGTAATGTGAAGCAAATGCACATAGGTACAGAGGATCATATCGTTGAAAATAATCCATTATTTTCTGGAAACCCTTTTCATACTGTTCGCCGGAGCTCTTTGCAACCTCTTGGAAAACGGCTATTTTTTCTTCAAATCCTAAATCTGTTCGAAACGGATTCGGCATTTCATACATGTTTTGATTTACAACCTCGTAGGGCTTGAAAGTTTTCTTTTTCGGCTGTGTGCTTTTCTTTTTTTTTACGATTTTTCGTCCTTTACTTAACGGCATCAGTATCAATATTTAAGGGTCAATGTAACAAAAGTTTTGATGTGTATGGGGGCCGAATATGTTAAGTTATTCACAGTGTAAACGATAATCATTAAATAAACCTAAGTTAGATACAATTGATTTATATAGTGTTAGTTTATAACTGTGTCAACAAAATCATAAAGTATGTAATTATCTCATTCATATAAAACCTAAATTTATTCGTTCTTATATAGTTATTCATTAGATTTGCGACATCATGAACCAAAGTTTACTCACACGACTATTTAAATCTATCGACGGGAACAAGGATGAACCGTTGGTTCGGATTGCTTATAGTATTATTGAAGATGAACGAAAAAAGGGGCACGCAAGACTTGCGGATAAACTGGATGCGATTTTAGAAGGTAATATTGCAAGGTTCCCAAATGCAGAGCGACACCATCAACTCAAAGTAGCTAAGGAGAATGTATTTACAATCCCTGCCGACCGTCGCTATAAGTTGCCGTTGGCTACTCATATAGATGCAGAGTATTTGCGACATGATATGGTTCTTGATAAAGCGGTAGAAGAGAAAATTTTGAGAATTGAGAAAGAATATGTAGCGAGAGAACGTTTAGCGCATTTCGGATTGAAACCACGAAAAAAAGTTCTTTTGTATGGAAGTCCTGGTTGCGGTAAGAGCATGACTGCTGAGCGAATTGCATGGGATTTGGGTTTGCCTTTTTATAAAGTTAGATTCGATACGATCATATCGTCATATCTTGGAGAATCCGCATCAAATCTCAATAAACTATTTGAAAGTATTCAGAATTATCCTTGTGTACTTCTACTTGATGAATTTGACATTGTTGGAAAACAACGGGACTCAAAGTCTACCGATGTTGGTGAAATTCATCGTATTGTAAATATATTATTGGGACTTTTGGAAGAGTACAGTGGCGAGGGGTTGCTTGTTGCAACTACTAATTTAGAGGGAAGTCTTGATAAAGCTCTTTTCCGAAGATTTGACGATATTATTGAAATGCCAAAACCTAATAAGGACGAAATAACCAACGTATTAAAAATAACATTTTCTGCGCTAACTCTTAGTAAGGAAATTAACCTAAATAATTTTGCGACCAAGATGAAAGGGCTATCCTACGCCCTTGTTGTAAAAATTGCGCATGATGCCTCTAAAAAATCTATTATAAATTCGAGGAAAGAAATTTCCTTTGATGATCTACAAAAAGCTCTTGAAGAAAACACCGCTTTTAACGTAGACTAAACATATGGAAAAATTTCCTCATCTCAACTTTATTCAAAAAGTTGTAGGTAAACCGCGTTTTCACGGCAGCGGTAATCCTCATCCGACTACCGAACATAATAAAGAAAATAGACCGCAGCATTACGGGTATCTTTCAAGTAGAACGGGCGACTTGAAAGCTCGATGGGATTTAGAGATTTCCGAACGTTCATCGGATTTGCCTCAGCTTGACAAAAATATTATCCCTATTTTTCTGCAGATTAACCCAAGTATTATTACTCATGATTTTGAACTAAAGTCACTTGGTATAGAGATTATTTCCCAAGAAGAGGATGGCTTTATAATTGGGGCCTCAGTTGATGCGCTCCATTCTTTGAACGATAAAATAGAAAAGTTTTTAAAGGGTCAGCATGGCGGTGGGCAAATCGCGGAACTTTGGCAAATCATTGAAGGGAAGCAATGGAAACCACAGCATATATTGTCTGAACATTTATTGTCAATCTGGAACCATATTGATGATTCAGAAATGATCAAGGTAGAAATAGGAATTGCGTTCGACAAGCCGCTACGTAGGGAACCTGATAGGACAAAGAAAGGTGGAGAGAGAAACTATCAAAAATATTTGGAGGAAGCGCGAGACCGTGATGAGAAGCTGGATGCAAGAATGGAAGAGTTCGAAAACTTTATTAGAATTTATGGTGAAGTTACCAGCTCTTTAATTGATTTGGAAGACAGTTTCTCGTGTTCTGTAGAAATTTCGGGTAAAGGATTGAAAGATTTAGTCCTCAACTATCCATTTGTTTTTGAGGTTTCCGAGCAAGATGTGATTCGAGTTGAAGATGGTATACAAGTAGATGAAGAGACTCTTGAACTCGAAATCCTTCCACCTGACAAAAATGCACCTGAAATAGGAATTATAGATAGCGGAATAATGGAAGGTCATAAATATCTTGCGCAAGCTATAGATTCTTCAAAGTCAAAATCATATGTGGAAGGCGATCCTTCAACAGCTGATTATGTAGCCAATGGTGGTCACGGGACGAGAGTTGCCGGAGCGGTATTATATCCTAATGGAGTGCCTCCAACTGGAATGCCATACACTTTACCGTGTTTCGTTCGTAATTTACGTATATTAAATCGCAATAATGAGTTGAAACATCAATTTCCCGCACAGTTAATGAAAGAGATTGTGGAGGAAAATGATGATTGTAAAGTTTTTAACCTGTCAATCAATTCTGATAGCCCATTTCGTTTAAAACATATGTCAGTTTGGGCAGCGACACTTGACTAATTGACATTTGATAAGAATGTACTTTTTGTCGTTTCCGTCGGAAATATTACCAAACGCCGAGTAATGAGATATTTAAAGCAAGGATTGACATATCCTCATTATCTCGCTGAACCCTTTTGTCGAGTCGCTAACCCGGGGCACAGTTCTTTTTCACTGACTGTGGGATCAATAAACCATGCGGACTTTGACGATTTAAATTCGCGTTCAATGGGCGCTAAAGGAGATGTTTCGGCGTTTTCTCGATCAGGATGCGGGATTTGGGGTATGATAAAACCGGATGTAGTAGAGTATGGCGGAAGTTATGTAGAATCGAAATCAAACCCCACTATTGTTACGACAAACCCGTCGACGTGTACACAACTGATGCGCTCAACGTTAAATGGGGGTAATGCTTTTGGAAATGATGATGTTGGCACCTCATTTTCAACCCCAAAAGTATCGTACATAGTTTCTCAATTATTAAAGCTATATCCTGATGAAAGTGTCAATCTACTACGCGCGTTAGTTATTCAGGGAGCGAGATTGCCCAATGATGGTTTTAACAGTCCTGACGGAACTATTATTAAGCGAATGGGGTATGTGTGCCTTCATTAGAACGAGTTACCAAAAACACTGCACAAAGAATCACATTTTACAATACTGATAATATTGCTACAAATGAGGGGCATCTTTATTCGCTAAAAATCCCTGATTTTTTGCAGCAACCTGCTGAAGAACATGATATTTTGATTGAAGTTACTTTGACGTATTCTTCAAAAATAAGAAGAACGCGTCAACGCACTAAATCATACTTAGCTACATGGTTAGATTGGACAACATCAAAAATGGGAGAGCCTTTTAATGAGTTTAGAGATTATGTAATGAAAGAAATTAATAACACAGCTACAAACTATGATAAAGACAAAAGAAATGCATTAAGTAACTGGGATTGGAAAATCAAAAACGATTCACGTGGCGAGGTTGATGGTATATCTCGCAGGAACAGCACTGCACAAAAAGATTGGGTAATTATAAAGTCACACGAGTTGCCCGATGAGTTTTGTTTTGCAGTACGGGCACATAAGGGATGGGATGAAAATGGAGAAGATGTTTCTTATTCTTTAGTAGTTTCTATTGAGGTACTTGGCACAGGACTGGAAATTTACGAGGCTATAAGAATTGAAAACGAAGTCGAAGTCGAATTTTAATTGTCCTTTACGTCAGACTCAAACAGCCCAAAATTTAATAATGTTGGCTGTAAAATATTAAGTTTTTAGACTTCTAATTTCATTTTTCAATTCTGAAAACATCATCTTCACATCATTGTCTTGACCAATTGTAAATTTTTTATCGTTTTGTCCAATATGCGCGACGTACTCCCAAATTTCAACAATATCGGACAGTTTGATTTCATACGGATTGTAAATTACATTATCCGGCTCAACGGTAACCGAATCAGTATTTTTGCTGTTGAGCCTTTTGTATGTCATTCCTTCGCTGTATGTAATTAGGATATAAGTCTTGTCTTTTTTGATTTCTCCCAAATTCTCCACATATTTTCCCACTACATAACTTTTGTCGTCATGCGGCGGCATCGAATCACCGCCAACAGGAAATGCACGGTGTTTGCCGGGGCCTAAAAAAGGCATTGAAATTTGGGGTAGATTTTCAATGTATTCAGGATCAGAATAGCCGGTCAAGTATCCCGCTCGTGCTTTTTCCGGTACAATCTCAATAAGATTATTTCCTGCTTTATCAACGACAATAGGCAACACGATCCGATTGTCGTCGAGTTTAATCATTTCTTCCCTACGGTATTTTCTCAAATCGATGGTAAGTAGCAAATCAATACTTACTTTGTAGTAGCGCGAAATAGTTATCAACATTTCATGCGGCGGTTCAGATTTTCCGCTTTCCCACGGTTCATATCTTCCGCGCTTACAGTCAAGGAGTTCTGCGGTTTCACCTTGGGTGTTACCGGTCAATTCTCGCAGGTATCTGAGGTTATCTGAAAATAAAGACATTGTTAATGTTGTAAATTACAACAGCAAAGCTAAGTAATTTTGTTGTGAATAACAACAATATAAAAATATATGCTTCCTACTGCCGAAAAGCAACTCATCGCAAAGAAACTTCAGTCCCAAATTAATGCTCTTCAAGGATTAGGGAAACAGTCTTGCAATGATGCTGAAGGAAGTTTTGAGCCTTTTGCATCTGCTTTTCCGGGGCGAATATTTCCAATTGGTGCCGTACATGAGTTTGTCAGTTACGAACCTACGGAATCTGCTTCAACCAATGCATTTATTACAGCTCTTGCAGGTAAATTGATTAAGAAAGGCGGTCTTTGCCTTTGGGTTGGAAATACTAAAATTTTCACTCCCGGTTTGAAGCATTTTGGTTTCGAACCTGATCGAATTGTGTTCATCAATGCGCCAAAACACAAAGAAGCACTGTGGATTTTGGAGGAGGCGTTAAAATGCGAAGCACTTACGGCTGTTGTTGGGGAAATAAAAGAACTCAGTTTTACAGAATCCAGACGATTACAACTCGCCGTAGAACGCAGTGGTGTTACCGGCTTTGTTCACAGGCATCAACCTTTCGTCGAAAATGCGGTGGCTTGTACTGCGCGATGGAAAGTCGTTCCGCAAATAAGCCTTTCTGAAAACGATTTGCCCGGGGTTGGCAGCTATTGTTGGAATGTTCAATTGCTTAAAGTACGCAACGGTAAATCCCGTTCCTGGCAAATCGGTTGGCTCGACAAAACGTTTGTACCAGTAAGCAACGAGAATCTTTCTATCGAATTAACCAAAAAACGACACGTCGGATAATGCCAAGATACGCTTCCATATGGTTCCCTTATCTTCTTACGGAGTATGTGGCTCGAAAGGAGCCTGATACTCGTAATGTGCCATTCGTTCTTGCTTCGCGTCATAGAGGAAGAATGGTGATTGATGCGGTAAGTGAATTGGCTTCACGAAATAGTATAAGGGCAGGAATGGTACTCGCTGATTGCAAGGCGATTATGCCTGAGTTGCAAATGTTCGAATCCGAACCGGAAAAAGCAGGTAATTTGTTGAATGCATTGGCTGAATGGTGCGTTCGATATTCCCCTTTTGTTGGTGTAGATTTACCTGATACTTTAATCCTTGACACAAGCGGCTGTACTCATCTTTGGGGCGGTGAAGTAGAATACATCCAAACCATTGTATCTAAATTTAAATCATTTGGTTATACTGCAAAAATTGCAATTTCTGATACCATCGGAACTTCATGGGCAGTTGCCCGGTTTGGAACAGAAATTATAGTTAAGCCCGGAATGCAATCAATTGCATTAAAAGATTTATCTCCGGTAGCATTGCGACTCGAACCTGAAATATTGGTCAAGCTTAGGAAGTTGGGTTTGCAGCGTATTGGTAATTTCATCGATATGCCGCGTTCAGCATTGCGTAGGCGATTTGGTTCGACGCTGCCTTTACGAATCGGTCAGGCTTTGGGACAGGAAATTGAATCCATTTTGCCGGTCAAACCGATAGAACCTTACCAAGAACGGCTTTCGTGTCTCGAACCCATTCCAACCGCTACCGGAATCGTAATTGCATTGCAGCAATTATTGGAAACGCTTTGTATGCGACTGGAATCGGAAGGCATCGGTTTACGAAATTCCGTTTTTAAGGCTTATCGTATCGATGGTAATATCCAACAAATCGAAATCGGGACAGGGCTTCCGTCAAGAAATGTAAACCATCTTTTCAAACTTTTCGAACACAAGATTGTAACACTCGAACCTGATCTCGGTTTTGAGTTGTTTGTTTTGGAAGCCTCAAAAGTAGAACCGATGACAGCAGAGCAAGCAGAAATGTGGGCTCTGTCAACTCAAAATGATAGCAAAGTAGCCGAATTACTTGACAGGGTTGCAGCAAGGATAGGAGAACAAGCAGTATGTCGCTATTTACCGGTCGAACAATATTGGCCCGAACGATCGATAAAACTGGCAAGCCCTTTATGGGAAAAGTCCCACACCCAATGGCGAACCGATTGGCCGCGTCCTGTTCATCTGCTGTCAAAACCCGAACCCGTTTTCGCAGCGGCATTGTTACCGGATTATCCGCCGATGTTGTTTCGTTACAAAGGGAAAGTACACAATATCATTAAATCTGACGGCCCCGAACGCATTGAACAGGAATGGTGGCAGGCTGATGGATTGTATCGCGATTACTATTGCGTGGAAGATGAAAACGGTGGCCGTTATTGGGTGTTTCGTTCCGGGCCATACAATACAGGACAACCTGAATGGTTTATACATGGATTTTTTGCCTAATGGATTACACTGAATTACAAGTAACGACAAATTTCAGCTTCCTGCGTGGTGGCTCGCATCCTGATGAATATATGGAGCAGGCGGTCATGCTCGGCTATAAGCAAATAGCAATTGCCGACCACAACACATTGGCCGGAATCGTTCGAGCACACGTAGCGGCAAAAAAAGCAGATATTCGTTTGATTATCGGTTGCCGGCTTGAATTGTTTGATGCGCCACCCTTATTGGCTTATCCGACAGATAAAGAATCTTATGCGCGTTTGTCGGAATTGTTATCGATTGGAAACAGGAGAGCAGAAAAAGGGAAATGCCATCTTTACAAATCCGATGTTTTCAAGCAGGCAAAAGGAATAAAGTTCATCGCAATTGCGCCACTTTCGGTTAACGAATCTTTTGATTTCGATGATGCATTCAAATTGGCACTCAAAGAATATCGTCAAAACTTAGGCGACGCACTTTATTTGGGAGCAAGCCGATCTTATCAATCGAATGATACCAAACGAATGCACAGGCTTTGGCAATTGTCCACTTCGCTCGATATTCGCCTTGTGGCGACTAATGATGTATATTATCACGAATCGGAGCGTAGACAACTACAAGATGTATTGACTTGTATTCGCGAGAAATGTACCATACAAACAGCCGGTTTCAAACTATACCCGAATGCGGAACGGCATTTAAAATCTGCTGATGAAATGGAACGCTTGTTCAGGCAATATCCCGATGCGTTGATTGCCACACAAGAAATCGCAGAAGCCTGTCAATTTTCACTCGACAGCCTTGAATATGTCTATCCCAAGGAAATTACATCAGAATGGCGCTCGCCACAGGAGGAGCTCGAAATGCTTACATGGCAAGGGGCAAAGGAAAAGTTCGATGCCAAAGAGTTTGAGCGAATGGCTAAGATTATTGATATGGAACTCGAATTTATGGAGCGAAAAAATTACGCCGCATATTTTTTGACGGTTTATGATTTTGTACGATTTGCCCGAAGCCGGGATATTCTGTGTCAAGGTCGCGGATCGGCGGCAAATTCGGTGGTTTGTTATTGTCTGGGCATTACATCTGTTGATCCGTCAAAATTCAAGGTACTATTTGCACGTTTTATGTCTGATGCTCGTAACGAGCCACCCGATATCGATGTGGATTTTGAGCACGAACGCCGTGAAGAAGTCATCCAATACATTTACGAAAAATATGGTCGTGACCGTGCGGCAATTGTGGCAACGGTTACGCAAGTACATCAAAAAGGCGCGGTTCGGGATGTCGCAAAAGCAATGGGATTGTCGTCAGATGCAGTAGATCGTTTGGCTTCTTGCATTTGGGAATTTCGGGAACAACTCGACGGAGAAAAAGTCAGTTCAGAAGGTTTTGACCTTTCTGACCCGCATTTGATGAAAGTACTCGAATTGACACAGCAATATGTTGGATTTCCGCGCCAACTCGGACAACATACGGGCGGCTTTATCATCACTCAGGATAAGTTGTCGGATTTGTGCCCGATTCTCAATGCACGTATGGAAAACCGCACCAATATCGAATGGAATAAAGACGATATAGAAGCACTCGGATTTCTGAAGGTGGATGTTTTGGCGCTTGGGATGCTTACCTGCATCCGCAAAGCATTCGACTTGGCTAAGCAACATTACGGGCTTGAACTCAGTTTGGCATCAATCAATAAACAAGACGATCCTGTCGTTTATGAAATGATTAGCCATGCCGATACTTTGGGCGTATTCCAAATTGAAAGCCGTGCGCAGATGTCTATGCTACCGAGACTACGTCCACAATGTTTTTATGATTTGGTTATCGAGGTTGCCATTGTGCGTCCCGGCCCGATACAAGGTGACATGGTGCATCCGTATTTACGCAGACGCAATGGTCAAGAAAAAGTGGAATATCCATCCGAAGAGTTGAAAGAAATTCTTGGGCGTACATTGGGCGTACCGTTGTTTCAGGAACAGGCTATGGAAATTGCAATCGTTGCAGCTGGTTTTACGCCTGCCGAGGCTGATGGGCTTCGTCGGAGCATGGCGACGTTTAAGGCTAAAGGCAAAGTGAGTGATTGGGAAAGGAAATTGGTTGAAGGTATGATTGCTAAAGGCTACAAGGAAGAGTTTGCACGTCGTGTGTTTCGCCAGCTCGAAGGTTTTGGATCATACGGGTTCCCTGAAAGCCACGCGGCCAGTTTTGCATTGCTCGTTTACGTTTCGTCATGGATTAAGTGCTACTATCCCGATGTGTTTGCTGCGGCCTTGCTCAATAGTATGCCGATGGGGTTTTATCAACCGGCACAAATTGTTATTGATGCAAGAAAGAACGGAGTAGAAGTAAGGCCGGTTGATATCAATTATTCAGATTGGGACAACGTACTCGAAGAAAAAGCCGTGAAATACTGTGTCTTGCGTTTGGGTTTTAGACAAGTCAAAGGATTACCTGCGGAAGATGTGCAGTTATTGATTGCTGCTCGCCTAAAACCATTCAACAACGTTAATGCACTTCTCGACGCAGGCTTGACAATTGGCGCGTTGGAAAAACTCGCCGACGCAGATTGTTTTCGTTCTATCGGCCTTGATCGTAGACAAGCACTTTGGGAAGTATCAGCATTATCAGATAGTCCAATCGGACTTTTTGAAGGACAACCATCCGAAAGTAAAAACGAACCGCAACTTTCTTTACCTTTTTTGACCGAAGCCGCTCATGTGGTCGAGGATTATTCCACAACCGGATTATCATTAAAGGCGCATCCGGTAAGTTTTGTACGGTCGCAATTAAATAGCCTGCAAGTTGTTCCGACCGGTAAGTTAAGTGAAATGAAAAACGGCGACAGCATACGTGTTGCAGGATTGATTACTGTAAGACAAAGGCCTGGAACTGCGAAAGGTGTACTCTTTGTTACGATAGAGGACGAAAGCGGATTTACAAATTTAGTCGTTTGGGAAAAGGTATTTGAAAAGCATCGCCGAGATATTATTCAGGCGCGTTTGCTTATGGTTGAAGGGAAATTACAAATTGAAGGAGAAGTGATTCACGTTATTGCCAATCGCTGTTTTAATCTGTCGTCATTGTTACGAAATATGACTGCCAATACCAATGTCGAAGCTGCAGTCTCAACATTGTCGCGCTCTGACGAAAAGAATACGGAAGAAGTTTTTTACAAGGGAAGAAATTTTAAATAAAAAAAGATTCACATGACGCTATTTGACGACACTGAAATTTTTATGGCCGGGACAAGAGGGAAAAAAATCTTCGATGTTCCCGATGCCGACTTATTGCTATATGATAATTTTTTTAACAAAGAAGAATCTGATAAATACTACGATATATTACTCAATAATACGCCGTGGCGCGAGTACGAAATGCCAATGTACGATAAGATTGTAACGGCACCGAGAATGATTTGTTGGTACGAAGATAACTATGAGTCGGCAACTGGGGAAGATTTCAACCTAACGCCGGAATTGTCGGCAATTCGGGAAAGTGTGGAAGCAGAAACGGGAGAACATTTCAATGCAGTTTTGCTCAACCTTTATCGTAATGGTAACGATGGAGTTGCGTGGCACAGTGATAAAGAAGGTAAAATTGGTAAGAACCCGACCATTGCTTCGGTTACGTTTGGTGAAACCCGAATGTTTAGATTGCGGCATAAGACCTTGGAAATGCCACAACTTGAAATTCCATTGTTTCACGGATCCTTGTTCGTAATGTCTGGAACGACTAATACGTTTTGGCAACATCAGGTTCCGAAAACATCGAAACGAGTATTGCCCCGAATCAACTTAACATTTAGGCAGGTGAAAAATAAATAATGGTTATGTGCTTGAACCTGACTTTGTTTAAATAAACCGTCCGCGCGTGCGCGTAAATGAAAATCACACATTTTATCGTGTTATTAACATGTAAGATACTGATGTAGAGTGTTATAGGTGAAGGAAAATGACGCATTTATTATTTACATAACGTGTGACCACAACTGATAGGGTACCCTGCTATATTGAAGTAGTCGCAATTTCGAAAGTCGATTAACAAAAGGGTATGGGGTCGTATTTTTACAAGCGTCGTCAGAATTTTTGACTTTTTCTGACGACGTTGCGCTCTTATCTACAATCAATACCTCCCTTAGCTACGGATAACTTGATTTGGGTCATACACATTATTTTTGTAGTCGAGATAGTTTTGTTCTGATATAAGCCAAGACTTTCCAACCTTACTGGCTTTCAATAGCCCAATCCTGCAATGTAAGGTTACTGTCGAAACCGACTTTTGTGTCATTGCAGCAACCTGACTAACCTTGTAATTCTGCTCATTTGCAGTTCGCATAGAAGGACTTCGTTTGATTTGCTCGTCAATTTTGTCGATGATGTTATGTATCACTTTATTAGAAAGCGAATTAACAAGTTCCTGCATCCATTCAACCTTATGAAATTTTCCCTCGATAACGACGCCAAAATCATTGTTTGCTAAAGTTCCCATATTATTCAGCTTTATTACAGATTTCGATCACGCGCTCGTTCTGGGGCACGTTAACTTCGCCAAGATTCGTTGTGTAATAAAACATTTCCAGTTTAATTGTCAAATCGTTCGCGCTGATGACATTGTATTTTGCAATATAACCAGATGACTTCGTATAAGTCAATACACCGTTAGAAATCGTGTAATCGCCTTCGGTAGATGATTGCTCGCAGTAATTGGTCTGACCAATTGAGTACATCCGAAACTTCCCAACGATTGCGCCGCCGTCAGTAGAAAATTGGTAATAGTTGTATTGGTCTTCGCAATCACTAATGGCTTGAATTTGACCATTCACGGATTTGTGGCTGAGATTCCATCGTCCTGACAGCTGTTGAGTTTCCGGGGGAGTGCTCGGTATGGTTGGTTGTGAACTGTCCTCACTATTCGAACAAGAGATCATTGGAGAGACTAACGCCGCGACGAGGATAAGAGCTATACTGTCGCGTTTTAGGCATTGGTACAAGTTGTTTTTTTTCATATTCATAATAAATTGGTTTATGAACAAATATAAATAAAATTCTATTTTATAGTGTACTTTATTATAGGGTACCACAAAAAGTACATTTTATTGAGATTTGACTATGGAAAAAAAGGAAAATCTCGATACGCCGGAGTTGAATGCTATTGCCGAACGACTGAAAAAACTTCGAAAAGAAAACGGCTATTCAAACTATGAGCACATCGCTTTCGACTTAGGAATGAGCCGTTCAGCGTACTGGCGGTTGGAGACTGGCGCGAACTTCGAGTTAAAGACGTTAATCAAAATTTGTACGCTTCTTGGCGTGAGTTTAGAAGAGTTTTTCAAAGGTATCGATTTGCCTGTTAAACGTACCCAGTAAAGCCATAATCATTGCATCTGAGTTAATGGCAAGATGTGCAATTCCCATCTATAATAGTGTGGTTTATGCACACTTTTCTTTAGGACACAGTTCATCTAACTTCTCATCGATCAATTTTGCGATTGTTTGCTTCATATTCTTCCCTAACTTTTGTTGAAGTGCGTTGAATTTTCTGACGTGATTTCCGAACACGTTTCTGCTTTTTTGTTGATGCCGGTACCACGTGTTAGGGTTCATATATTTTTCCAATTCACATTTTTCGCTTGCGCTTAACTTCTGACGTGATACCGTATCATCCAGTATAATAACTTTATCAAACTCGCTTCGCAGCGATTTCGCCATTTGCACGTAGGATTCGCTTTTAAGTAAATCGGCCATAGTCTCGACGCGAATGCCTTTCATTCTTTTACTTCGCTTACTTTTCTGTTCCCATCGAAATGTGTCCTTGTGGCAATAATTTGGAAATTGAATACCCTTTGCATAGCCTTTGAATATCTTGAAAGTATTCGGCTTGCCATGCTTGTTGTACGAATGGCTTTTTTTGCTGAATGGCGCGTCGGGATCGGCTCGAAACTCATTTCGCCCATGCGAATACAAAAAGGTGATGAGGTCACGAATGTCGTATGGTTGCGGAATATTAACGCCAAATTCAAGGTTGACTACGGGTAATAGACTAAGGTCAATCTCAAACGCGTTTTGAAACTCGACGATAACGCTTATACAGTTCGCGGGTGAAAAGTCGTTGGCGTTATGTACGTTGTTGTTGAAGTAGTAATGTGGCTTGAAGATAATATCGAGTTTGTCGTTATAAAAGCAGAATACAATTCCACGGAACTGCTTTCGAACTTTTGTTAAAATCTCGTCGTTATAGATATGGTGAAGCTTTTCTTCTTCGCCAAGCCATTCCAACGATGGGTGATTGAAGAAAAAGTCGATGAGCGTTCGCACATATATCTGTATCTTGATGCAATCGACCATAGCATCTTATGATTGCTGAGGTCGGACAGGAGTCAAACATTGTTGAAGTTCTGAAGGCAAGTAACCAACTCGACCCTCGATTTTGTAAGCTTTCAGTTTTCCCGATTTTGTCCAGTTGTGAACTGTTGTAATATGAATTTGTAAAATCCGTGCAACGTCTTTCCGTGTTAGTAATATTTCGTTTTCAAAAGAACTGTTGCTCTTGCTTTCGGTTTCAGATAGAACTTTACGAACTACGCGTTCCATTACTACGCTCATTTCTTCGAGGCTGAAATTGTTAAGTTGAATTGTGCTCATGTTATAAAGATTTTGATGAGCACAAATCTCAACCGACGAAAAAATAGTTTGCTGTGCGGAATTGCACAGTTTACAATGCACTTTTCCTGCGAATGTTTAAATGGTTGGTTTTTAGTAGAATATAATAGAAATTTTTATTGGCGTCCCGGTTTTTTATGCGCTCCAAGTGCAATCGAATAGAAGCGGTCGCGTTTCGCAGTACGAACTTTTGAGAGAGTTGCGAATTGCCCCAATTCTTCGCCATACACCCGTTCAAACCAATCCTTAAAGACTTGTGGACGTTGGTAAATGTATTGGTTTGACTTGTCGAACATACGCCAGTAGTAGTAAGCAATGTCGGAAAGTCGTCCGTAACCTTTTCCTATGGCATTTTCCATCAAGTAATCCCAAAGAGCAAACCCATCACTGCCGTCGGTAAATGTGTCGAGGTGAAGAAAGCTGTAATCGGTGGGAGGCTTCACTGTAATTTTTGTGGTCAAATTTTCCTTAACAGTCGAAATGTATGAGATTTCATTTTTGAAAAAACCGGGGTCATTCAAATCCAATTCTACGTTCGCATAGGAAATCGCGACATCGCTGAGAAAGTTTTTGCCTTCGTCAGTTGGTAATGCTTCCGCGTGTGTTTTCATTCCGCGAACCATTTTCTTTCTTATAAAGTCATTAGCCTCGTCAGAATTATCTGTGATCGTGCGACCATTTACGTGAATCGATAAATCAGGAATTGCGGTTAACTCGGCGGGTACACAATTTTGCAGTTTACCGAGTTCGCTGCTCAAAAGATTGTTCATTGACTTATAAAGCAGGAAAGTAATCTGCAACGAGTAGGAGCGAGCCTCAATTTTGACCAAATCTGTTTCAGTGTAAATGCGTGATGCCGAAAGTTGCTCAACCCATTCAGGTTTCTCACGCAGGCCGAACCCATTTTTAATCAAAAATTTTACTGTCCCATCTAACAATTGCCGATCAGTGATTCGGTCAACGAGAGCAGCAATCCCAGTAAACTTTTGAAAATCCAATTCTTCAGTTGGTGAAAAGAATAGAAATTTCAGATGTTTGAAAATATCTTCGTTCGAAAGAACCGGATTTAGAGTGTCATCAAGATTTGTAGTTCGCATCTTGGAAATTTCCTTTAATTTTTAGATATTTACAATATATTTACAAAGAAAAATGTAAAAATCCGTAAACCATTATTCTACAACGATTTACGGATTCATTTAGTGGAGTCGCCGGGAATCGAACCCGGGTCCAAACAAGCAATTAAAGAGCTTTCTACACGTTTATTTCCCGATTGGATTTTCGTCATTCTGCTTGGCCGGGAACAGCCACAAAACACTTAGCTTCTTAGTTGTCAGAAAGGCCTCGAAGCGCAACCTTTCCTAGGTTTATTTTTACGGTTCCTCTTGATCGACCGCCACAAACCAAGGCTTTCGAGAGGAATCCAGCTTCTGTACCTGGTACAGACGTGGCATTATCTTACTGTAATTCGGATTATGCAGCTAAAGCGTAGTTATTTTCGCCGTTTATAAGTGTTGGGACTAGGGATTTACGAGAATCTGTCCCGGTTCTCGACGTGCTTACTGTTCAATTCGACTTGCTGTCAAAACCAGTCGACCCCTTTTTTAATTAATAATTGATAACTAACAATTAATAATTATTGAGTGTGCAAATATAGGATGAAATTTCAAATGAGGTTGTTAATCGGACGATAAAGTTTTTTTGGGCGTGCCGGCGGATGAAGTTTTGCGCGAATGGAGAAATGTGTTGGCCGCCGTCAGGCTTTCGCGACTCGCTTTTGTTGCGCTGCGCTCCACAAAGAGCTCAAACAAACGCTCAATCCTTCACGCAACGAACCCATTATCAATTGTCAATTATCCATTATCAATTAATTATTCCTCGTCGTCAAACTTAAAAGGATAATCGCCAAACAAAGGCGCCAATTTCCGAACCGCATACGTATTGCGCGTGAATTTATTCGACAACGCGATGATCGTCACATTGTCCTTCACCAAAGAAATATAAGAAGAAGTGCTGCCGTGCCACCAACCATTGTGGAAATAGAACTTCTGCCCGCTTTTCCATTCGATCATGCGCATCCCGAGGCCGTAATTCTTTTCGCCTTTGTGCTCGTTGCTGTAGCCTTTGTACATTTCGGCCTTGAGTTTCGGGTTCAGGAATGTGGGCGCATTTCGGGCCAGGTCAAATTTCAGGATGTCGCGCGGCGTCGAGTAAATATTCTTGTCGCCATAAACCGCATCGAGATGATCGAGCCCGATTTCCATCATGTTGCCTTTGTACGACGGCACCGCGGTCTGACGGTCCTTGTTGTAATCGAAAACATACGTATCGTGCATTTCGAGCGGATCAAAGATCATCGTTTTCATCGCCTCGGGATATTTCATCCCGGTGACTTTCTCGATGACGAGCGCGAGCATCGCATAATTGGTGTTGCAATAGCAAAAACGCGTGTCGGCCGGGCAATCGCATTTGATTTCCTTTTCGGTAAAAAGATCGAGGATGTCCTGATTGGTCAGCGTCTGGTGCAAATCCCAAACCCCTTTGTCTTCCACAAAATAGGCGTAGTTGCGCAAACCGCTCCTGTGGTTCAAAAGGTTGCGGATCGTAATGTCCTGGAACGGGAATTCGGGTAAAATGCTGCTCACTTTCTGGTCGAGTTCAATCTTTCCTTTGTCGACAAGCAGCATGACCGCAGTCGCTGTAAACACTTTACTCACCGAAGCGATGTGCAACGGCGTATCGGCAGTGATTTTCGTACCTTCGTTTTTATCGGCAGTTCCTTGGTAGCGCTCGTAAATGATCTGGCCGTTTTTGGCAACGAGCAAACTGACGCTGTTGTTTTCGTTGCGGAAATATTTGTCGCAGAAACGCTCCACGGAAGCTTTCTTGTCGTTGACGTAGGCTTTGGACAGTTTCGGATATTTGACCGTCGAAGGTTTCATCCAAAGGTAGGTCTTGCCGTTGATTTCTGAATTGTCTTCTTCCGAGCGTTCCTGTTTGGAACAACCCATCAAAACAAATAAGGCAAGGATATATAAGGAATGAATTGAGGCTTTCATTGTCATTTTGTATGCTTTGAAAGCAAATATAACCAAACAAACTATGGGTCAATTACACGTTTTGTTAACGATTTTACAAAATTTATTAACTATTGCTGTCATATAATTGGTTTTCAGCGGCTAATCGATCCATTATTTTTAATGCAAAAGTTTTGAAAACAGGGCGGTAAAAAGTACATTTGGCAGCGAACAAAAATACCACGCAAACCAAGCATGAAATTCGGAATTATCAAAGAAAGAAAAAATCCGCCCGACAGGAGAGTGGTTTTTACACCAGAAGAACTCGCCCGCCTGCAAGCGGCTTATCCCGAAGCGCAAATCAAGGTCGAAAGTTCCGACATTCGGTTTTTTACCGATGAGGAATATGCCAATTTGGGCATCGAAGTCACGAATGATGTCAGCGATTGCGACGTATTGTTCGGTGTAAAGGAAGTTCCGGTCGATGCGTTGATTCCGAATAAGAAATACTTTTTCTTTTCACATACGATCAAGAAACAGCCGCACAACCAGAAGTTGTTGCACGCACTTCTCGAAAAGAACATCGATTTGTACGACCACGAAACGATTGTCGACAAGAATTACAAACGCCTGATCGGTTTTGGAAGATACGCCGGAATCGTTGGCGCTTACAACGGTATCCGTGCGTTCGGCATCAAATTCGAACTCTTCAATATACCCAAAGCCGAGTCGCTTTCGGGCAAACCGGCGCTGATCGAAAAACTCAAGAGACAGACGTTGCCGCCCATCAAGATTGTGCTCACTGGGCACGGCAAGGTAGGCAATGGCGCCAAGGAAATCCTCGATGCGATGAAAATCAAGGAAGTTTCGGTCGAAAACTATTTGACGAAAAATTACTCCAGTCCGGTTTATGTCCAGCTCGATACCGCCGATTACAACAAACGCACCGACGGCAAACCGTTCGATAAAAAAGATTTCTACGAAAACCCGACCGAATATACGTCTGATTTCGGACGCTTCACCAAGGTTTCCGATATTTTCATGGCCGGACATTTCTATGCCAATGATGCGCCCGTGATCCTGACACGAGAAATGCTCAAGGCACCCGATTGCAAGATCAAAGTCGTGGCCGATATTACATGCGACGTAGGCGGCCCGGTGGCTTGCACAATCAAAGCCTCGACGATTGCCGATCCGCTTTTTGGCTATCATCCCGGCAAAGATGCGGAAGTTGACGTATTTCATCCGTCGGCCATCGTAGTGATGTCGGTCGATAATTTGCCGTGCGAACTTCCCAAGGACGCGAGCGAAGGTTTCGGCGAAATGTTTATGGAACATGTGATTCCGGCTTTCTTCAACGGCGACAAGGACGGCATTCTCGAAAGGGCAAAAATCACCGAAAACGGACACCTCACCGAAAGGTTCGAATATCTGCAGGATTACGCCGACGGGAAATTACCGGTAAATGCTTCTTAACGGAAGCATTTTTTGTTTGTGCTTGCAGACAATCGGGAAATGTCTTTATATTTGAGGATAAATCGTTTCATTTTGAAAGCTGCGGCGCTACAATTTCTTCTCTTTTTTCTGTTTACGGTAAGCCTGCAGGCGCAGGAATTGCTGCCGTTTGTGGAGAATTTTACCAAATCGGAATACCAGGGCGACAACCAGAATTGGAACATCACGCAAGGCAACGACCATGCGATGTATTTTGCCAACAACCATTATTTTCTGCGCTACAATGGCGTGAAATGGGAAAAATACATGATGCCGAACAAAACGATCATCCGCGCTGTGGTGGCGATTGGCGATAAAATCTATTGCGGTTCGTATAAGGAATTCGGTTATTGGCAACGCGTGAACGGGCGCATGAAGTATTTTTCGCTCAGCGCAAACCAAAATCTTTTCTCGGGCCAATCGGCCAATGAGGAAATCTGGAAAATCTTTACCAAGGACGGCCGGATTTACTTCCAATCGTTCAATGAATTGTTTATTTATGACCACCACGGCGTGGAGAAAGTGCGTTTTCCATTCCAGATTTCGTATTGCTACCTGATTGACAATGAGATTTATGTGGCGTCTGTTCGCGAAGGGATTTACGTTATGGAAGGCAAGGATTTTATCCGGAAAGACAATTGGTCGGCCATCGCTAACGATGTCATCCACAACATCGAAAAGCGCAACGGCAAAATCTACATTTTCACCAAAGCCAACGGTATTTTTGTGGAAGAAGGAAATGAATTGGCTCGGTGGAACAATCTGTTAAACAGCAATTTAAAAAGCGAAGTGATTCTTACTGCCAAGTTTGTAAATGATTCGGTTTTGGCGGTCGGAACGGTTCAGCAAGGTTTGTACCTGATCAATCTGAACAACAATTCCTTCAAATGCATCAACCGCCAGAATGCCCTCAAGAACAATGCGGTTTTGTCGATTTGCCAGGACAAGGAAAATGATTTGTGGCTCGGACTTGACAATGGGATTGCGCATGTTGAGGTCAATTCCTCTATTGATGTGTTTTTGGATAATTCGGGCATACTGGGCTCTGTTTATGCACTTTCTACGACCAATGACGGTTATATATTCGTCACCAATCACGGTGTTTTCGTGTACAAGGACAGGAAACTCGAAGCGATTCCGGATTCACAGGGCCAGGTTTGGGACATCTACAAACTCGGCAACCAATACCTTATCGGACACAACGACGGTACTTTTGTTTATGACGTAAAAAGCCTGACGAAGACGAATACCGTCAGCGGGGGCTGGAAATTTCTCAAAAGCGAATTGGACGATGCCTATTTTCAGGCGCATTATTCCGGCATCGTTTATTACAAGGACGGCGATTTCACTAAACCTTTGCCGCTCGAGGGTTTGACCAAGCCGATTCGCAACATCGTACAGAACAAACCCAATGAATTGTGGGCGGCCGACAATTACCGAAGCCTTTACAGGATCACGTATGACGATAATTTCAAGACTAAAAAAATTGAAAACGTTTCGCAGCAAAATGGCATTGCCAATGATTTTGGTGTGAAGTTGTTTTACTATAAAAACGAGGTTTTGTTCCTGATCAACAAGATTTGGTACCGTTACAATTCGATTTCGGGCAAGCTCGAGAAAGACAAGGTTTTTAATGCTTCGTTTCCGAATATTTCCGACATCATTCCGATTGACGACAGCCACTTCCTGATCCTCAATTCCGGCTTGCTGTATGTGATTTCGCAGGCCAATAACGAATTCGTATGGGAACTGATTCCCGAAAAATACTACGGCGGCAAACTCATTCTTGAAGATTCCAGGATTTACAAAAGCGGCAATAAGATTTTCCTGAACCTCGACGATGGATTCCTGTCCTATGAGCTCAATAAGAACAAAGCCAAGGAACGAAAGCCCGTCATCGAAGGGTTCTATCAAGGCAATATGATTGCGCCGGATACGGAGATCAAATACAATCAGCCGGTCGAGATCAACGTGGTTTCGGGAAATTATGGCTACAACCAGCAGGATTTCTTTTATACGCTCAACAATTCGAAGGATTACGTCCGCATCCGGAAAGGCAACCTGATTCTGAACAATTTACACAGCGGCGGGCAGCATTTGGAATTCTATTATTTCAACGGAAAAGAGTACGTCAAGGTTTCCGAATACCATTTCAACGTCAACAATCCTTGGTATTTCTCAGTTTGGATGGTGCTGATCTACATCCTTCTGATTTCGGGAAGCTTTTACCTGTATTACAAGTGGAACAAACTTCGTTATACGCAAAAACTGCAGCTCAAGGAGGAAGAATTGCGGCACCAGCAGAAAATCCTTGAACTCGAGCTCAAGGCCGAGAACGAACTCAACATCCAGGAGTATGAAAAACACATCCTAGAGCTTGAAGTGCAGACCAAATCTTCGGAAGTTGCCGGAAAGTCATTGTCTATCGCCAAACAAGGCGAAATGATTGACAATATCCGCCAGATCTTGAATGAGGAAAACGACATAGACAGGCTTAGGAGTGAGATATTGAAGGCCATTAAGATCAATTCGGTCAACAAGCACGAATGGGAAATCTTTGAAAACAATTTAAGTCAGATCCACCACGGATTCATTACGAGCCTTTCTTCCAAATATCCGCAACTGACCTCCAAAGACATCAAACTTTGCATTTACCTCAAGATGAATTTGTCGTCTAAAGAGATTGCGCCATTGATGAATATTTCTTTTCGCGGAGTTGAACTGCACCGCTACAGGCTGCGCAAAAAACTGGGACTTTCCTCAGATGACAGCCTGTATAAATTTATGTTAACATTATAGCTTCTTAAAAGTTACGAAATCGATGTAATTAACAGACTCTTAATTACATCATTACTACATCATTACAGGTAATCAGGTTCAAATTTTAGCTTTATAATACTGATAATCATTACTTTAAAACTTTACTAATGATGATGTAGCCGTGAAGGAATCTACAATTGTCACTACAACGTTGTAATTTTATAATTTGGTACAACTAACGCTAACCAATTGCAACGATGAAGAAAATAATTTTAATGCTCTTGTTATTTTCAGGCTGCTTGAGCGGATACGCCCAGCAGATTACTGGAAATACCTCTGATCAAACCGGTATGCCGCTCCCCGGAGTCAATGTCAACAGCCAATCGGGGAAATCAGCAGTTTCTGATTTTGATGGTAACTTCAGTATTGACGTGCCCGCAGGAGAACTACTTACATTCACTATGATTGGTTACAATACAACTAAAATTGTAGCTAAATTTAACATGAAAGTCTTGCTAAGTGAGGAAGTCAATAAACTCAATGAAGTGGTGGTAGTGGGTTATGGTACCAAAAAGCTGGGTGCTATCACTGGTTCGGTTTCTTTGATCAAGGCGGAAGATATCATAAAAACGCCTGCACAATCCGCTATCCAAGCCATCCAAGGCAAAGCAGCGGGAGTAAACATTATCGCTACAGATGAACCTGGTGCCAATCCGGTAATCAGAATTCGCGGTATCGGGACAATATTGACGGGGCGCGATCCGCTGTATGTCATCGACGGCATTGAAGTCACCACGGTAAATGGGGCCAACCCGATTGGCGGACTCAATCCAAATGATATAGAATCCATCAATGTCCTTAAAGATGCTTCATCGCTAGCTATTTACGGGCAAAAGGGGGCGAATGGTGTGGTCATCATCACGACGAAAAGAGGTAAAAAAGGAGAAGCAAAAGTTTCGTTCAGTTCCTATTATGGAGAGAAAACGATCCAGAAAAAAGTAAAGATGGCAGATTCCTACCGGTATGCCTATTATAACAATGCAGCTTTGGGATCTACGAGTTTCTTCAATTCTAACCAGCCTTATAACACCGATTGGCTCGAAGAAATCACCGATACCGGAAATGTTTCCAATACGAATGTTTCGATATCAGGTGCCAATGAGTCTACCAACTATAGCCTTGGTGCGTCACATTACAATGAAGATGGTATATTGCTCGGCACCCATTACAACAGGACCAACCTTTACAATAAGATTGAATATAGCTTAGCCGATGATAGGATTAAAGTTAGGAATTTCATCAATATTTCGAATGCCAAAAAAACACCAAAACCATTGAGCGCTTTTACCAATGCCTACAAGCAGGCGCCAATTATGCCGGTCGTTTATCCGAACGGGCGATGGGGCGCACCATTGGTCAATCCTGATACAGGGCTCAACGATTATGCCGGGACAAGATACAATAACGTAGCGAACCCTGTGGCGCAACTGTTTAATGGAACGGAACAGTCCAAATATACGACCATCATCGGATCGGTGGGGCTGGATATTAAAATCCTCAAGGATTTGGTATTCACTTCCAATTTCGGGACTACCGCAGAATGGGCCAAAGAATATATCTATACGCCGCTACGCGACCAATACCTTACAACCAATCCTACTGCAACAAATGAAGATTTCGTAGCAACTTTTGGCGCTGATAATCCGGTGCGCTACAATAAGTTGGTGCAAAAAAGGAGCGATTTTTTTAACTGGAATTGGGACAACTACTTTACCTATAAAAAGAAATTTGGCAATCATGATTTTAGCTTCGTTGCAGGTGTCTCCAGAAGTACAACCGATAATTATGATTATCTCGAAGCCACGCGCTACAATGTTCCTGAAAAGAAAAATTATTGGCAGCTTGATTTTTCAAGCGATACCAGTGACAACAGCAGTGTTGTTGTAAATTACCACAATACGCCTGCGGTGTCGCTGTCCTATTTTGGGCGTTTCGAATATGCCTTCAAGGAGAAATATTTGTTGACTGCAATCGTAAGACGAGAAGGTTTGAGTGGATTTCTAGGATCCAAAAAATGGGCTACTTTTCCATCGATTTCGGCGGGCTGGGTAATCAGTAATGAGTCTTTCATGAAGGATATTTCATTGATCAATCATTTGAAGATCAGGGGCGGTTATGGAGAAGTAGGCAACGGAAACAACATCGCAAACAATACTGCCACCATTACCGTTGGGAAACCTTACAGTTTTAATGACCAAATTTACCCGGGCAGCTACCAGTTTTCGCAAACCGATCCGAACCTGACCTGGGAGTCCATGCGTGAAACTGATTTTGGGCTCGATTTAACCTTATTGGCCAACAGGCTCTCGGCAACATTTGATATTTATGACAGAAGGACAGACGACGTCATACTCGAGCTTGATGTGCCGCGGGTGGTTTCGGAAGGTAAGGTTTATGTCAATTCTGGCGAGGTGACCAACAAAGGATACGAAGTGACCTTGCGTTGGCAGGATGATATCAACGACAACTTGAAGTATTCGATCGGAGGTAACTTTTCGCAGAATAAAAATCTGGTGTCGGAAGCCAGAAGCAGGTACTTCAAGAACATACCCAACGCGGGCGGATTAGGCAATGGACAAACCACTAAGCTGGTTTTCGAAGGCCAGCCGATAGGAAGTTTTTTCGTATACGAGCAAATCGGTTATACTAGTGAAGGAGCGCCAAAATACAATGACATGGTTGATGGGGTTGCGGGTTTGAGGACTACCGATTTAATCAATGCAGGGTCCTACATTCCAAAATACACTTACGGGATCAATATTGGCATTGCCTACAAAGGAGTCGATTTTTCCGCGGATGCTTATGGAGTAGGCGGAAATAAAATATACAATGGCAAAAAGGCGCAGCGATTTGCAAATGAAAACGTTGAATACGATATCCTGGATGACTTTTGGTCGCCTTCCAACCCGAACGCCGAAAACCCTAAACCTTTCAACGAAGTGCCGATTCCGTCTAGCTATTATATAGAAGACGGCGCTTATTTGCGCATCAACAACATTACGCTGGGTTATACCTTGCCTAAAATGTTCGATAAGCTCGATAAAGTCAGATTCTATGTTTCGGCCATCAACCCATTTATTTTTACGAAGTATTCGGGATATTCGCCTGAAATCGTTGGAGGTAGCAGCGGTGATCCCCTACAAGGAGCAGGTATCGAACTCGACGCTTACCCGACCAATAAAACGTTCCTCGTTGGCGCAAATGTAAACTTCTAATACCATCAAGATGAAAAAATATATCAATTATACATTAGCAACTTTATTATTTGCAGGACTGGTGTCCTTGTCTTGCGAAAGCGATTTGGAGTTTGATCCTTCCAAAACGATTTCAGAGGCCGATTTCCTGAGTGATCCCAATAACGCCAACCTTCTGGTAACGGGCGTTTACAATAAAAACCTCGATTATGAAACGTATGCTTTTTCGTGGATCGGAGTGACAAGCATCACTTCTGATGATGCCGACAAAGGTTCCACTCCCGGCGATACCGGGGTAGATAAAAGCTTGTTGGACAATCTTGACTTCGGCGCATCGGGACTTTCGTTCAATGAGGCATGGAAATCAAGGTATGCCGGGATTTACAGGGCAAATACGACATTGGCTTATCTTGAAAAATTTGCGATCGACCCGGCGCTCAAAGACCGATTAATCGGGGAAGTTAAATTCTTGCGCGCGTTGTGGTATTTTGATTTGGTCCGTTGTTTTGGAGGCGTCCCTTTGATTACTGCCACGGTCGACATCAACAACGACCAGGCCATTGACGAAATTGTCTACACTAGAAAATCAAAACAAGAAACTTATGCACAAATCGAAGCCGATCTAAACGATGCCATCAATCGACTCCCGAATAAAAGCGAATATGCGCCCGGAGATTTAGGACGGGCAACCAAAGAATCCGCGCAGGCATTGTTGGCCAAAGCTTATCTGTACCAGGAAAAATGGCAACAGGCATTCGATATGTCGGGAGAGGTAATCACTTCAGGACAATACGGGCTCGAAACAAATTATGCCAACGTTTGGCGCGAAGTGGGCGAGAACGGTACCGAATCGATTTTCGAAATCCAAGCCACGCTAACTAATGGGATCACTGATTATGTCAACGTACAAGGGCCACGCGGAACACCCGATTTAGGTTGGGGCTTCAACACACCTTCCGCAGGCTTGGTGGCTGCCTATGAGCCTGGAGATTTGAGAAAAGACGCCACCATCATGAATGTGCCGTCTGTATTGTGGGATGGTTTTGTGATCCCGAACACATTTTCAAACCCGAGGTACAATTACAAAGCCTACCAAAGCAGCATTGCCGAATCCTGGGATGGGAACCGCGGCGTGACAGCCAAAAACGTAAGGATACTCAAATACAGTGAGCAATTGCTTATCCGTGCCGAAGCCGCTTTCCACATCAGTAATCTCCCGGAAGCACTGGCCAGGGTCAATGAAATCCGTGTCAGGGCTGGATTGGCTCCGGCGTTGACCGTGACTTTGCAATCGATCTGGAAAGAAAGAAGGCTCGAAATGGCGATGGAGCATGACCGTTGGTTCGATCTCATACGCACAGGACAGGCGGCAAATGCCATGGCCATTGACGGAAAAACCTTTGTAGTGGGCAAACATGAAGTATTCCCGATTCCGCAAGAGCAGCTCATCGCAAGCGAAGGCAGGCTCGCGCAAAACCCAGGCTATTAATTATTTACTAACCTAATTATAAATTTTAAACATTAACATTAAACATTAAACATTATGAAAACAATGAGATTAACGGTTTATTCTTTAGCGATTGCGTTGAGTTTAGGCGCTTTAACAAGCTGTAGCGACGACGATGAAAACACTTTGCCGCCGGTTGTAACGCCGCCAAGTTCAGATGACATTGCAGCTGGCAATTTGGTTGCCAAATGGAGTTTCGAAAATTCGGCAGTTGAATCCAAAACCAATACGGCAGGTACACCAACCAATGTGGCGTATACGGCAGGTGCCAAAGGCCAGGCATGGGACGGATCTTCGTCGCAAGCGCGTTATTCGGTTTACAATGGATTGACGGGCGTAGGAGGCATAAGCACGGGCTTCACGGTTTCTTTTTGGATGAATTCTGCAGGAACTACTGCCAATCCAGATCCGACACCTGTTCAGGGCTTGGGCGCGCAAGGCATCTTTTCACTCGTGAAACCAACTGAGTTTTGGGGTGGACTTAATGTAATGCTGGAAAATCCAGACAGTGGGCATCCTGACCGCATGATCCTGAAATTCCTTATTGAGAACAAGCGTACAGGTGTGGTTTGGGGGTCTTATTCGCCAACCATCAACATTGATGGCATGATGAACGAATGGGTGCATGTCGTGCTTACTTATGATGGTGCAACCGGAAAATTCACTGGATATGTGAACGGTCTGATCGCTGCAAGCTTAAGCGGTCCTTATGCTCCAGAAGGTGGTTTCCCAGGTTCATTTATTGCTTATGCCGATAATCCAGGTGATGCCGGTAACATGAATGGCGCAGCAATTTGGGGAAATATTGACTTTGGCGGATCATTCTCACAAGTCGTACTTGGTTCACACCAATTCACGACTACACCTTCTCTGACCAATCACGGTGCAGAGCCTTGGTCAACTACTTACGCTGGTAAACTTGACGAATTCAGGGTTTACAATGCAGCATTGAGTGCAGCACAAGTTGGTTCATTATACGAACTTGAAAGCGACGGAAACTAATTTCCTGAAAACCAAATGCCTGGCAGGCAACTGCCGGGCATTTTTATAACAAAACATTTTTTACCTCCTAAATTCCTCCAAGTGAAAATCCTCAAATTATTTATTTTCTTCCCATTACTCATTTCGTGTTCCTGTTCTGATTCCAACAGCAGCACACCTGTAGTTCCGACGCCAACACCGACGCCGGCGCTTACAGATGAGCAGTTGCTTGACAAGGTTCAGCAAGATGCACTGAAATACTTCTGGGAATATGCAGAACCCAATTCCAAACTCGCACGCGAACGTTACCATACTGACGATCCTTCGCTCGATGCCAATCTGGTCACCACCGGAGGCTCAGGTTTTGGTTTGATGACAATTCTTGTGGGAATCGAACGTGGATTTGTTCCGCGCGAAGAAGCGGTCAACCGACTTTCAACGGCGCTCACTTTCCTCGAAAATGCCGATCGTTTCCATGGCGCATGGTCGCACTGGATCAACGGTACCAACGGCCATGTAGTGCCTTTCGGTACGGTCGATAACGGCGGGGATCTCGTAGAAACTTCCTTTTTATGCCAGGCACTTATCTGCGTACGCGAATATTTCAAGAATGGCTCCACGGCCGAACAGGCATTGGCACAAAAAGCCGATCTGCTCTGGAAAGGCGTCGATTGGAGCTGGTATACCAAAGGCGGGGAAAATGCTTTATACTGGCATTGGTCTCCCGAATATGAATGGCAGCTTAACTTCAAGCTCGAAGGCTACAACGAATGCTTGATCACTTACATTATGGCGGCGTCTTCACCAACGCATCCTGTTGGCGCAGCAGCATACAACCAAGGCTGGGCGAGAAGTGGCGCGATTGTTCACGCAGGAAATTCTTATGGATTGCCGGTCATTTTTAATTATAACGGTGCTACAGGCGGCGTCGGACCGATGTTCTGGTCGCATTATTCTTACCTCGGACTCGATCCAACCGGACTCACAGACCAGTATGCGAATTATGAACAATTGACCGACAACCACGCCAAAATCATCTATAATTTTTGCCAGGCCAATCCGATTGGCTGGACAGGCTACAGCGAAAAATGCTGGGGATTGACCGCCAGTTATTCGCGCAACGCCAATGGCTCCACGGGATATTCCGCACATGCGCCAAACAATGACAAAGGCATCATCAGCCCGACTGCCGCTTTGTCGTCGTTTCCTTATACGCCTACAGAATCGATGAGAATGCTCAGATTCCTTTATGAGGAACAGGCGGCTACATTGGTCGGTATTGCCGGGCCATACGATGCTTTTTCACCGCATTTCAATTGGGTAACGCCACGATATCTGGCCATCGATCAGGGAACGATTGTACCGATGATCGAAAATCACAGGACGGGCATGCTGTGGGATCTGTTCATGGGCGCACCCGAAGTAAAAGCCGGATTATTGACCCTCGGATTCAGTTCGTCACGACACAGTCTCGCACCTTAAAATGACAATCAAATTGGGAAATATAAAACTTATTGCAAGCCTATGCCTGTTGTTGCTTTTGGAAAACGCGTATTCGCAAAAGGAAACGAAAGGTTCGTTTTCGACCGAATTCAAGTACACCAAAAATTACGGTTACATACTGCAAGTTCCTGATAATAAAAAAGATAAGAAACCGATGATCGTTTTTCTGCACGGGTCGGGCGAACGCGGAACCGATACGGAACTCGTGAAAGTACACGGTCCGCTTAAATACGTCAAAACGCACGAGCTCGACGCTTTCATACTCGCGCCGCAATGCCCGCCGAATGAAGTATGGGACGCAGAAGTACTGTACAGGCTGATCCAGAAAATGCAAAAAGAAAACAACATCGATCCGCAGCGCATTTACCTGACCGGGTTGAGCATGGGCGGCCTGGGAACATGGGATCTTTCGTTTGCGCATCCCGAAACATTTGCGGCTGTTGTCCCGATCTGCGGATTCATCAACCTCATGGATGATGAAAAAATCTGCAACATCAAGGATGTACCGGTACGTATGTTTCATGGCGCACTCGACGATGCGGTCGATGTGAATTTTGCGATCGCCATCTATAAAAAATTAAAAGAATGCGGGGGAAATGTCCAAATGACCATTTTCGACGATGCCAATCACGACAGCTGGTCGCGCGTATACGACAACCCGGAAATTTACGACTGGATGCTCAAACAAACCAAAAAATAGAATTGAAAAATATACAATGAAGAACCTGTTACTTGCTTCTCTATTGCTATTGGCCGTTTGTGGTCATGCGCAAAAAAAAGAGACAACAAAACTGAAATCCAAAGCCGAATTCGTCGCCGAATTGTTGTCCAAAATGACACTTGGCGAAAAAATCGGCCAACTCAACCTGCCTACTTCCGGCGACATCACGACCGGGCAATCGGGCAGTTGGGACATTGCCAGAAAAATTGAAGAAGGCAAGATCGGCGGGCTTTTCAATATCAAAACGGTACAGAAAATCAAGGAAGTGCAAAAGTTGGCCGTTGAAAAAAGCCGGCTCAAAATTCCGCTTATTTTCGGCATGGATGTCATTCACGGCTATGAAACGGTTTTCCCGATCCCACTCGGACTTTCGTGCAGCTGGGACATGAAACTGATCGAACAATCGGCACGAATCGCCGCCCAGGAAGCCACCGCCGACGGCATCAACTGGACTTTTTCTCCCATGGTGGATTTGTCGCGCGAGCCACGCTGGGGACGCGTTTCGGAAGGTTCGGGTGAAGACCCGTTTCTGGGAAGCCGCATCGCAGAAGCCATGGTAAAAGGGTACCAGCAAAACGATTTGTCCAAAAGCAACAGCATGTTGTCGTGCGTGAAGCATTTTGCGTTGTATGGCGCGCCCGAAGCAGGACGCGATTACAATACGGTCGACATGAGCCACATCAGGATGTACAATGAATATTTTCCGCCTTATAAAGCCGCGATCGATGCAGGAGCCGGTTCGGTCATGGCGTCTTTCAACGAAATCGACGGTGTGCCTGCAACCGGAAACAAATGGTTGCTCACTGATGTATTGCGCAAACAATGGGGTTTTAAAGGTTTTGTCGTATCCGATTATACAGGCGTTAGTGAAATGGTCGATCACGGCATGGGCGACTTACAGACCGTTTCGGCATTGGCTTTGAACGCCGGACTCGACATGGATATGGTCAGCGAAGGCTATCTCAAAACGTTGCAGCAATCGCTAAACGAAGGCAAAATTACGATGGCGCAAATCGACAATGCAACCAGATTGGTACTTGAAGCCAAATACGACTTGGGTCTTTTTGCCGATCCATACAAGAATTGCGATGAGAACCGCGCCAAAACGGAAATTTTTACCAAAGCCAATCGCGATACCGCCAGAAAAACGGCCGCGCAATCTTTCGTGCTGCTTAAAAACGACAAGCAACTGTTGCCGCTCAAGAAAAGCGGTACCGTCGCCGTCATCGGTCCGTTGGCCGAAGCCAAAGAGAATATGGGCGGAACCTGGAGCGTGGCCGGAAAAGGCGAAAATGCCATTTCACTCGTCTCCGGAATGAAATCGGTGGTGGGAAATGCGGCCAAAATCATTTATGCCAAAGGCAGCAATCTTGATTATGACGCCAAATTTGAAGAAAATGCGACCATGTTCGGCAAGACGTTGCACCGCGACAATAGAACCGACAAACAATTGCTCGATGAGGCGTTGCAGATTGCCGCCCAGGCTGATGTGATCGTGGCTGCCATCGGCGAATCGGCGGAAATGAGTGGCGAAAGCAGCAGCCGCACGAATATCGAAATTCCGCATGCGCAGAAAGATTTGCTGCAGGCATTGGTCAAAACAGGAAAGCCGGTGGTGATCGTATTGTTCAATGGCCGTCCGCTTGTGATTGTCGAGGAAGAAAAATCGGTTCCTGCCATCCTGGACGTTTGGTTTGGCGGCTCGGAAGCAGGTCTTGCGATTGCCGACGTATTGTTCGGCGATGTGAATCCGTCCGGAAAACTAACGATGACTTTCCCGAGAAACGTCGGGCAGATCCCGATTTATTACAACCATAAAAATACGGGACGTCCGCTCGGAAACAACGAAGGCAAGTTCGAGAAATTCCGCACCAATTATCTGGATGAGCGCAATGAGCCGCTGTTTCCATTCGGTTTCGGGCTCAGCTATACCCAATTCGCTTATTCGAATCTCAAACTTTCTGCGGCTAAAATCAAATTCAACGAGAAATTGAAAATCAGCGTTGACGTGACCAATACGGGCAATTTTGATGGGACGGAAGTTGTGCAATTGTACACACGCGATCTCGTCGGTTCGGTAACCAGGCCCGTTCGCGAACTCAAAGGTTTCGACAAAATACAATTGAAAAAAGGCGAAAAGAAAACGGTCGTGTTCGAGATTTCCTCGGACGATCTCAAATTCTATAACAATGACATGAACAATACAGCGGAACCCGGCGGCTTTATGGTCTTTGTCGGCGGAAATTCCAATGCCGAATTGCAACAAAATTTTGAGTTAGTTAAATAATTGAGTTTCATGTTTTTGTTTAAGTGACCCTTCGGTATTTATTTACTGAAGGGTTTTTTAAACCAAATCGCTCCAATTGACTAACTTTATCCACCTTAAAAAATAAGAAAATGAGAACCAGTTTTTTCCTTTTATTGCTTGCAATTTCCAACTTGTGCCATGCGCAATCGGTCACTTCACCGTCCAAAGAAATCACGCTCGATTTTAAAATCGTCGACGGGAAACCGGCTTATTTGGTGCTCTATAAAGGCAATGCGGTTGTCTCTGAAAGTTTGCTGGGCATTCAACTCAAGGATGCCGGCGATTTGGCTTCGGGGTTTAAAATCGACAGTGTCGGCAGATCGACTTTCAATGAAGGATGGAAACCGGTTTTGGGCGAACAATCCACAATCGTCAACCATTACAACCAACTGACCTTCGCATTGAGCCAATCCAAAACCAATCGCAAAATCAATATCGTTTTTCGCGTTTTCGACGAAGGAATCGCTTTTCGGTATGAATTTCCAAAGCAGAAAAACCTCAATTATTTCATCATTTCCGACGAGGTGACGCAATTCAACCTCACCGGGAACCACAAGACCTTTTGGATTCCGGGTGATTTCGACAGCCAGGAATATGTCTATAATGAAACCAAATTGTCTGATATCGATGTCGAGAAACTCAACCTCAATAACGGTATCGCGATGAAGTCGGTCAGTGGGAAATCTACTGTTCAATCACCGCTGATGATGAAAACGGCCAACAACCTGTATCTTAACGTTTTCGAGGCCGCCGTAGTTGATTATCCAGTGATGCATTTGGATGTTGATACTAGAAATTACAAACTCACGTCACACTTGGTTCCGAACGCGATCGGCGACAAAGCCTATCTGCAGGCGCCGTGCGCAACGCCTTGGCGAACGGTTATGGTCAGTGATGATGCGCGCGATATCGTGGCCTCCAAAATGATCCTGAATCTCAACGAACCCAGCAAAATTGACGACACATCCTGGATCAAACCGATGAAATACGTCGGCGTCTGGTGGGAAATGCACGTCGGGAAATCGACCTGGGATTATGCCGGTTCGCAAAACGCGCAGAACAACCAGACGGGCGAATTGATCGCTTCGGGCAAGCACGGCGCGACGACAGCAAATACGAAACGCTACATTGACTTTGCCGCCAAGCACGGCTTCGACGGCGTACTCGTAGAAGGCTGGAACGTGGGCTGGGAAGATTGGTTCAACAACTGGAAGGAAGACGTGTTCGACTTTACGACGCCTTATCCCGATTTCGACATCAAGGCCGTCACCGATTATGCCAAATCCAAAAACATCAAGATGATCATGCACCACGAGACTTCGGGATCGGTGGGCAATTACGAGCGCCACATGGATCGCGCGTTTGATTTGATGAAGAAATACGGTTATCCCGCGGTCAAGTCGGGTTATGTGGGCCGCATCATTCCGCGTGGCGAACACCATGACGGGCAGGCGATGGTGAAACATTTCAACTATGCTGCGCGCCGCGCCGCCGATTATAAATTGATGATCAATTCGCATGAATCGGTACGTCCAACGGGCTACAGCCGCACGTATCCGAATTACATCGCAGCCGAAGCCGCACGTGGCAATGAATTCAACGCGTGGAGTACCGGAAACAACCCGATGCACGAAACGATACTACCGTTTACACGTTTGCTCGGTGGCCCGATGGATTACACGCCGGGCGTTTTCGAAATCAAGATGAGCGCGTATGACCCGAGCAAAAAAGAGCAGGTGCACACGACTTTGGCCAAGCAATTGGCATTGTATGTGACGATATATTCGCCGTTGCAGATGGCCGCCGATTTGCCTGAAAATTATGAGAAATATCCCGATGCGTTGCAATTCATCAAGGACGTCGAACTCGATTGGGACGAAAGCCATTACCTCGAGGCCGAGCCGGGCGATTACCTGACCGTCGTCAGAAAAACCAAAGGCAAGAACACTTGGTTCCTCGGTGCAATAACTGATGAGAATGCAAGAAAGTCAACCGTTCCGCTCGATTTTCTTCCCAAAGGGCAGAAGTTCAAGGCGACCATTTATGAAGACGCGCCCGATGCCGATTGGCAAAAAAATCCGAAAGCGTATACAATCAGGAAAGTGGAAGTGACTTCCAAATCCAAAATTAACCTCAATCTCGCGCCGGGTGGTGGAACGGCGATTAGTTTTGAACCTGTAAGATAATTTTCATGAGCTTTAACCTGCCATCCATTGCAAGCACTCGTTTTCTTTTGCATTTTTCCACTGCAAAAAAGGAGCTCCTCGCGTCGCTCTTTTGTGCAGGGAAAAATAAGCAAAACAAAGCTTCGTGGCTTTACATTGCTGTCAGGGCTATGGCGATCGCCGCTATTTTGACGATTTCGGAAACTTCGAATGCGCAGCAAAGAACCTATTGCAACCCGATCAACATCGACTACGGCTATTGCCCGATTCCAGGTTTTGTGACCCAAGGCAAACACCGCGCGACGGCCGATCCGGTGATCACTTTTTTCAAAGGCGAATATTATTTGTTTTCGACGAACCAATGGGGTTACTGGCATTCGAAAGACATGCTCGACTGGAAATTTATCCCGCGCAAATTCCTGCGTCCGGAGCATAATGTATACGATGAATTGTGTGCGCCGTCGTTGTCGTTTGTCAATGATACGCTGTTGGTCGTCGGTTCGACGCAAGGCAAGGAATTCCCGATCTGGATGAGTACCAATCCATCGGTCGACGACTGGAAAGAACTCGTGCATCAATCGCAAGCCGCAGCGTGGGATCCGCAGATTTTCTGGGACAAGGACAAAGACGAGGTTTGGGAATATTACGGTTCGAGCAATACCTATCCGTTGCATTGCGTCAAGCTCAACCGCAAGACATTTCAGCCCGAGGGCGAAGTTTACGATGTCTTGGCTTTGAACGATACCGAGCACGGTTGGGAACGGTTCGGCGAAAACAACGACAATACGTTCCTGCAGCCGTTTACCGAAGGCGCGTTCATGACCAAATACAACAACAAATATTACCTGCAATACGGCGCGCCAGGAACCGAATTCAGCGGTTATGCCGATGGCGTTTACGTAGGAGAATCACCAACAGGTCCGTTTGAATACCAATCGCACAATCCGTTTTCGTACAAGCCGGGCGGATTTGCACGCGGTGCGGGACATGGTGCTACGTATCAGGATGTGAACAACGATTATTGGCATGTGTCGACGATCGGCGTTTGCGTCAAGAACAATTTCGAACGAAGGATCGGGATTTGGCCCGCCGGATTTGACAAGGATGGCGTTTTGTTTTCGAATACGGCTTATGGCGATTATCCGACGTTTTTGCCTTCGGAAAAGAAGAACCATCTCAACGCCAATTTCTCGGGCTGGATGCTTTTGAATTACAACAAACCCGTCCAGGTTTCGTCTACGCTTGGCGGATTTCAGCCCAATTATGCGGTCAATGAAGACATCAAGACGTATTGGTCGGCCAAGACGGCGAACAAAGGCGAATACTTGATTTCCGATTTGGGTGAAGTCAGTACGATCCATGCGATCCAAATCAATTATGCCGATCAGGACGTCGAATTGATGGGCAAACCCGAAACGACGAGCGGACACAAATACGTCATTTCGATTTCCAGCGACAACAAGCATTGGAAAACGCTCGTCGATAAATCCAAAAACACAAAGGACGTTCCGCACGATTACATTGAATTGGCCAAACCGGCTTCTGCGCGTTATGTCAAAATCGAGAATATTGCGATGCCAACCGGGAAATTCGCGATTTCAGGATTTCGGATTTTTGGAAAAGGCAATGGCAACAAACCCAATGCCGTCCAAAACTTCGTTCCGTTGCGTACCGAAAAGAAGAAAGAAGGCGAGCGCCGCAACGTGTGGTTCAAGTGGCAACAGGAAACTTCGGCGGACGGTTATGTGATTTACTTCGGGAAATCGGCCGACGAACTTTACGGATCGATCATGGTTTATGGGAAGACCGAATATTATTTCAACGGCTTGGACCGTTCGGATGCGTATTATTTCCAGATTGAGGCGTTCAACAGCAATGGGATCGGGCCGCGATCGGAAATTAAAAAAGCCGAATAATCTTCTGTAACGATACGCCAGCATTAGTGATTGAAGCGTAAATCCTTTTTGTGTAGCGCAGCGGAGCAAAAAGATTACCTCACAAAATTATATTTTATTTTGTGTTCGGTCAGTTCGCTTCGCTCGGGTGCAGCGAATAGCGCGACCTTTAGGGAACGCACAAAAACTTCGTACGCAAACGTTGTAATTTACCATAAAATGCGCTTAAGAAATCGATTTCGTTAATAAGTTCGTCGCTCGTTTTGTAAGCCAATTTGGATATAAATGTATATTTATCGCATTAACTTAAACCGCAAAACCAAATAAATTATGAGTTCAGAAAATGTTCAAACCAAATGGGGGCAATTTATCCCTTTAGTCACGGTCTTCTTCTTTTGGGGATTTGTCGCCGCGAGTAATGATATCCTGATCCCGGTTTTCAAAAAAGCATTCGACCTTTCGCAAGGGCAAAGTCAGTTGGTATCGGTCGCATTTTATGTGGCATATACCGTTGGGTCGTTATTGTATATGGCGATTTCGCATTTTACCAAGGGCGATATCATCAACCGCATCGGTTATAAAAACAGCCTGGCGCTCGGATTGTCGATTTCGGCACTCGGAACGTTGTTGTTCTATCCGGCGGCCAATACGGGTTCGTTTCCGTTGATGTTGTCGGGATTGTTCATTGTCGGACTTGGATTTTCGTTGCAGCAAACCGTGGCGAATCCGCTTGCGATTGCGTTGGGGCCGATTTCTACGGGTTCGCAACGGTTGATTACGGCGGGTGGAATCAATAATTTGGGTACGACGATCGGTCCGTTGATTGTGAGTTTTGCGATTTTCGGATCGGCTTCTTCCGACAATACGACAGCCAGCATCGAAAGCGTAAAAATTCCGTACCTCATTTTAGGCGTTGCCTTTTTGGCGGTTGCGTTGTTGCTCAAGATGTCGTCGCTTCCAGACCGCGTGGCCAGTGACGATATTGTTATCGAAGACATTACGAAAGAAACCAAAAGTGCGTTGCAGTACCCGCAATTGGTCATGGGAATGATTGCCATTTTCTTGTATGTGGGCGTTGAAGTGTCGACCGCGAGTAACCTTCCGGCTTACCTTGAAAAAGATTTGGGATTCATTACCAAAGACGTCGCGCCGTACATTTCGTTGTATTGGGCGAGTTTGATGATCGGACGTTGGACAGGTGCCGTAGGTGCATTTACAAGCAACAAGAAAAATCAAATGATTTTGAGATTCATACTTCCTTACGCGGCATTCGGAATTTTCCTGGGCGTCAATGCGTTCATGGGACATAGCCTGGCGCCATTTTATGTTTATGCCTTTTTGATCCTGATCTTGATCGCTGCCGATATTCTGAGCAAAGGAAATCCGGCGCGGATGCTGTTGCTTTTCTCTGGCCTCGGAATTCTGGCGTTGCTGATCGGGATGGCTACCAAAGGGAATGTCAGCGTGTATGCGTTTACGAGCGTCGGTTTGTTTTGCAGTACGCTTTGGCCGTGCATCTTTACTTTGGCCATTGCCGGACTTGGAAAAAGCACCAATCAAGGCAGTAACTTCCTGATCATGATGATCATGGGTGGCGGTATCGTAAGCTGGTTGCAAGGGATGGTCGCCGATAGCGTGAACATCCATTTCAGCTACATCGTAGGCGTTTTGTGTTTCGCTTACCTTGCGTTCTACGCTTGGAGGGTCAGTGGAATCCTGAGAAGCCAAGGCATCGATTTCGATAAAAAAGCCGATGTGGCACACTAAATAATTGCGAATTAAAAATCAACCCGGACATGCTCCGGGTTTTTTTATGTTGATTTTATCTGCTAAATTTACGTTCAAAATAATTTTCAGCCATGAAAAAAATCCTACTGTTGCTGCTTGTGCCAACATTTATCCATGCCCAAACCGATAACGAAAAAAAACTCAAACAGATTTACGATTCGGCCCTGACGCAATCCAGATGCTACTTTTGGCTCGACGATTTGTCGAATAAAATAGGAGCGCGGCTTTCTGGTTCGGCCAATGCAGAGAAAGCCGTGCAATACGCCAAACGCGAAATGGAAACCTCGGCCGCTTTCGACAAAGTCTGGCTTCAGGAAGTTATGGTGCCGAAATGGGTGCGCGGCGAAAAGGAAACGGCCTATATCCTCAACAATAAAACCAAAACCAATGTGCCCATTTGCGCGCTCGGAAATTCTGTCGCGACTTCCAAAAACGGGCTCAAGGCAGAAGTGATCGAAGTGCACACAATTGCCGAACTCGAAACGCTCGGCACCCAAAAACTCAAAGGCAAGATTGTCTTTTTCAACCGTGCGATGGATCCCGTAAACATCGATACCTTCACGTCTTATGGCGGATGCGTCGACCAACGCGGAAAAGGCGCGCGCGAGGCGGCTAAATTTGGCGCGGTGGGCGTGATTGTACGTTCGATGAATTTGCGTCTCGACGATTTTCCGCACGCGGGAAACATGGGTTATGGCGATTTGCCCAAAGACCAATACATTCCGGCGGCGGCTATCAGTACAAATGGCGCCGAATTACTGTCTAAGATGCTCAAGAAAAACCCGAAGCTCGAGTTCTATTTCAAGCAATCTTGTGCGAAGTTTGAAGACGTTTTGTCGCACAATGTCATCGGCGAAATCAAAGGCAGCGAGCACCCCGAAAACATTATGGTTGTGGGCGGACACCTTGATTCATGGGATTTGGCCGACGGTTCACACGACGATGGCGCAGGAGTGACCCAAAGCATGGAGGTCGCGAATATTTTCAAGAATATCGGCTACAAGCCCAAAAATACGATCCGCGTGGTGTTGTTCATGAACGAAGAAAACGGCGGAAAAGGTGGCGACAAGTACAACGAAATGGCGCAGAAGAACAACGAGAACCACATCTTTGCACTCGAAAGCGACTGCGGCGGATTCAGTCCGCGTGGCTTTACGTTCGAAGGCAACGAAGCCAACCTCAATATGGTCATGGATTACAAAGCCGTATTCGAGCCGTATCTGGTGCATATTTTCCGCAAAGGCCATACGGGTTCCGATATCGAACCGCTTCGATCGAAGAACATCCTCAAAGCCGGATTGCGCCCAGATACGCAACGGTATTTCGATTACCACCATGCGGCAACCGATACGTTTGATGCGATCAACAAGCGCGAACTCGAGCTCGGGGCCGCGAGCATGGCCGCGCTGATGTATCTCGTCGATCAAACCGGAATCCAGGATTAAATAAAAAACGCTGTCTGAAAAGGCAGCGTTTCTCATTTATTTGCAGTTTTTGTTTATTTGTTTTCCTTGTATCGCTTATCGGGCGTACCGTCTTTTTTGGTGACCACTTTCTTGGACGTCTTGTAGCGTTTGTCTGGCGTGCCGTCTTTTTTGAGGACGACTTTGGTTTCGGTTTGTTTCACCAGTTCGCTTTCGCTCGTGCCCGTCTTCTTGACGGATTTGTCGTCTTTTTTCTTCTCGACCGTTTTGGTCTCCGTTTTCTTTACGATCTTGCTATCTTGCGCCTGTGCGGTAAAAGCGAATCCGAGGACGGCAATTGCGGCTAAAATTAATTTTCTCATGATTTCAATTTTTTGATTATACCACTAATTTACAAAACGGTTGTAGATCCTGGCGGCGGCTTGGCTTAAAATAAACTTAAATGTTAAATGGTTTTGGATTAACATCTGTTCCAATCAAAAGTCTTATTTTTATGAACACAATTCACCCAAAGATTATACTATGAAAATGTACGTTCAAAACCTCGCCCTGCTTTCTGCGGTCATCGCTTTCGGTTGCAATTCGAATAAGACCGAACCGCAAGCCGAGGAGCCGCAAGCCCAAACCGTCACGACAGAAGATTCGACTGCGGCTGCAACTCCAATTGAAGAGGCGAAGCAAACCAAAACCATCGAAGGCACCGTTAAATCGACCAATCACGGCAAGGACGGCTTTACCGCCAAAATTGAAACCAAGGAAGACGGCGTTTTCCAGGCCACGATGAGCCGTGCCAATCTCAAGAATCCGAAGCAATACCGGGAATTCAATACCAATGAAATCGTCAAGCTCACGGGCGATTCGTGGAAAATGGGCGAGGAGAACCAACTCACCGTTCGCGAAGTCAACTAATGAAAAACCCGGAATTACTCCGGGTTTTGTTTTTTATGATGGTATCGGTAATTAAATCCTGAAAATACCGCCCACTTCAATGATCCGCTGGAAAAAGAAGAAATCCTGCGATGCGCGATCGGTTCCGTTGTAAGTCGTGCGGATGTCCTGCATATTGATGTAGCCGCTTTTGAGTTCGGCTTGTACGTAAAAATGCTTCAGGAACGTGATGTTCAAAGCCATCTTCCCCGACAGGCCGTAACCCGACACATGAAATTCATCATGGCGTTCGCGTCCCATCAACTTGGTGTTGGTTTTCGGATAAAGGACGCCGGCGCCCAAACCTTCAGAGAAATTAAATTGAATGATGTCTGTGTTGGTAATGCCGAGCCATTTCGAAAAATCGTCGTGGCGCGAGAATTCGGCGTTGACATAATTGAGCCCGTCTGTGTGTTCATACGTCAAGAAATCTTCCGTCATCACCGTTGGCGTCTGGTAATACGCTCCGTCATACTCTTCGCCCGTACTGATGTAGCCGGTCACGTTGGCCAATTGGTATTGCGACATCACATATTTCATGTGGTCCCAGCCTACGGAAATGCTGTAATGATCGGAAATGTAATAGCCCAAACGGAAATCCGTCTGCGGAATCGTCATTCGCGTCGGATTGATGTAATCGACGTGCCAGCCTTTCGGCTTGTCGTGCGCGCGCATGTTCTCGACGGTGAAATTGTAATTGTCGCCCCGGAAATTCACATCCGATTCGGTAAAAGATTCGCGGTTTCCGCCCCAGGAAATGTAGAATTTTCCTTTGTTGTGGGCCGTGTATTTTTCCTGGCTTTTAATTTCTTCCTGAGAAAAGGAGTACTGAGAAAACACACAAAAAGTAAGTACAACCAATAAAAATGGGTGTTTCAAAATGGATGGGTTAATGCTTGTTTGATGTGATAATGCTGTTGGTTAGTGTGTTGTTGCTGTTTGGGTCAGAACGTATTGATCGTTTTGCGGATCGCGACCAATTTCTGCATCAGGCCTTCGAACAAATCCAGGTGCAGCATGTTGGCGCCGTCGCTTTTGGCATTGGCCGGATCAAAATGCGTCTCGATAAAAATTCCGTCAACGCCCACAGCGATTCCTGCTTTGGCAACGGTTTCGATCATTTCCGGTCGGCCGCCCGTTACGCCCGCCATTTGATTGGGCTGTTGCAACGAATGCGTGACGTCCAAAACAGTCGTCGCATATTGCTGCATCGTCGGGATGCCGCGGTAATCGATGATCATGTCCTGATAGCCGAACATGCTCCCGCGATCGGTGAGCATCACATTTTCATTCTGGCAATCGAGCACTTTTTGTACGGCATGCTTCATGCTTTCGGGACTCATGAATTGTCCTTTCTTGAGGTTGACCGTTTTTCCGGTTTTGGCTGCAGCCACGACAAGATCGGTTTGGCGCACGAGAAACGCCGGGATCTGTAAAACGTCTACGTATTGCGCCGCCATGTCGGCATCTTCATTGGTATGGATGTCGGTTACGGTCGGAATATGGAAAGTCTCAGATACTTTTCTGAGGATTTTAAGCGCTTTTTCATCACCGATTCCGCTAAAGCTGTCGATCCTCGAACGATTCGCTTTCTTGAACGAGCCTTTGAAAACGTACGGGATTTCGAGACGATCGGTAATGCCAACGAGTTTTTCAGCAATGCGCATCGCCATTTCTTCGCCTTCGATGGCGCAAGGCCCGGCCAGCACAAAGAAGTTTCCACTATTGGTGTGCTTGATTTGCGGGATGTTATTTATGTTCATAATGGTGTTTTTTGACCGCGCAAAGATAAGGGTTTCGCAAGGTTTTTAAATGGCTCTTTAGAAATATTTTAACCTTTCCCGAAAGCCCATTATTTCGTTTTGATCGTAAACCCAACAGGCGCCATGAGTACGCCTTTTTCATACATGTTGAAGTACAAACGAACCGGCGTCGCGTTGCCTTGCCAGGTGATTTGGTAAACGTCGAGCAAACCGACGCCCATCGTATTTCTTTTGGTCGGGAACGGGCAGCACGTTTCTACTTTATTGAACACGAGTTTCTCGCCATTCGGTCCGGCCAGCGCATGAAGGAAACGCTGCTGGTTGATCTTGTCGTCCTTGACATTCTGGAAGAACACATTGATAGGATAATCGGGATCGTAGCCGTATTTCTTATCGTTGCTGACGTTGGTCAGTACAAAGGCCTGGTCGGCCAATTTCGGGACCGGCGCATTCTCATCCACATTCTTGATCGTCGATTTCGTGCTCACGCAAGAAACGGCCATGACGGCGACCAACAGCAAAAAGGTATATTTCAATCTCATGATTTCGGAGTTTTGGTTTTAACAATTAACGCAACAAGTGCCGAAGTTATTACGCCCATCGACAACGATTCGGTGATGCTTTTTTTCATGTAGGCCTGAATATTGAACGCTTCCAAGGCGCGCTCTTCGGTCAGGATGTGCCTGTTGGTGTAGAATTTGACGGCCTTGGCGAAAAATTCAGGGGAAATCTGCGTGTAAATCGCCCATTGTGCGATCGGACTCAAAACGGCCACAAACAACGACATCACAAATCCCGAAACGACGCCTTCTTTCCACGACATGTTGCCGTTGTAGGTTTTTTGTTTTTTCTCCAACAAAGCCAAAAAATAGACGGCAATTGCCGGAATCGCAAACAAAAATGAAAACACTGGCTGCGTCCCGATGTTGGAATCGTGCATGCCCATCAACTTTTCAATTCCCGCCCAAAGTATGGCCGTAATGGTAAAAATAAAAGCCCAGCGGATCTCGATAATGTAGTTTTTCATGTCGGTATTTTTCGAGACCAAAATTAAGCAGTTTATTCGAAATTTATATATTTTTTATTTTGGGCGTGCCGGCGGTTCAGCTCATTTGGTTTGATTTTAATTTTGTGGCCGCCGTCGGGCTGTCGGCTGCACGCGGTGCCTGCCTCCATCCCTCACGCGATCCGACAAACAATTCGTGTCAATCCCGAAATCTGTGTTTTAATTTTCTATTTTTGCACAAAATCAAACCAAATGAACGCACTTTTTCAAACCTGGCCGTGGTACATTTCAGGATTCCTGATTGCGATGGTCATGCTCAGCCTCAATTATTTCGGGAAAGTTTTCGGGATGTCGTCCAATCTGCGCACGCTCTGCACAATGGCCGGTGCCGATAAATTCGCCGACTTCTTCAAATTCGACTGGAAAGCGCAACGCTGGAACCTTGCGGTTGTAGTCGGCGCGATGATCGGCGGATTTGTAGCCGTGCATTACATGAGCGACCCGACCAACGTCGATTTGAATCCCAAAACCATCGAACAACTCGCCACGATGAACATCGATGCGCCCAATGGAAAACTTGCGCCGCAGGCTTTGTTCGGGAATGAAATTTTTGAATCGCCCAAAATGATCCTGATTTTGATCATCGGCGGAATCCTGATCGGTTTTGGCTCGCGGTACGCCGGCGGTTGCACGTCAGGCCACGCGATTGCCGGAATGAGCAACCTGCAGTTGCCGTCGCTCAAGGCCGTGATCGGCTTTTTCATCGGTGGATTGATCATGGCGCATTTGATTTTACCTTTAATTTTCTAGAAATGAATTGCAAAGCAATCACGAAAACCAAAATTTAAATAACATTATGAGTAACTACCTCAAATACCTACTCGTCGGTTTCGTTTTCGGGATCGTACTGACCAAATCGGAAGCGGTTTCGTGGTACCGCATCTACGAAATGTTCCAATTCCAGTCGTTCCACATGTACGGCATCATCTTGGTCGCAATTGGCGTGGGAACGATTGGCGTGCAATACATGAAACGAAGCGGCATGAAAAACAGCAACGGCGAACCGATTGTCATTGCCGATAAGGAACCGGGATCGTTCCGGTATTGGATTGGCGGGATCATTTTCGGATTGGGCTGGGCGCTCGTGGGTTCTTGCCCGGGGCCGATTTTTATCCTGATCGGGGCTGGTTTCTGGAGCGTGACTTTGATTTTATTGGGTGCTTTGCTGGGAACCTTCCTGTATGGCGTGCTTAAAGACCGATTAAAGCATTGATGTAACAAATATGCCACATTATATAAAATGTTTCGATGGCAAGATTCTATTTTTGACCAAACTTTAAACAAATAACAAAAATGAGAACTAAATTTTTAATTCTGCCAGCCTTATTGTTAGTATTGGGCTCAACGTCATGTGACAAGGATGATGACAAGTACGAACTTCCTGCCGCTACACTTACAGGGAAATGGTTTTTTAGCAAAGTGGGAACAACCATCGGAGGTGCCGAAGTATTGGGCGATTATGACGGTAATGAAACTGGTTGCAGTAAAGACTATGTCGAATTCGGAAATAGCGGACAGTTCGCGAGCGTAGATTACGATTCAACCGATTCTCCCTGTGAGGTATTCACCGATACCGGTAGCTATGCCGTAACAGGAAATACAATCGTAATCGATACAGGCGATGACACCTCCACGGGAACCTTGCTCAACATTTCCTACACAGAATTGAAAATCAAAGACAACGAAACAGGAGAAATTTTGGTATTTACGAGATCGTAAACATCTTCTGATCGAATTAAATAGCAGCATTGTCCGTTAATACGGCATGCTGCTTTTTATTTAACACCAAAATCCCGAAAGCAATCAGGAACTGCGCGGCCAAATACGTCGACATGATGTTGAAAGACGGCATCGGAATCGGACTGTAGAATTTGTCGAACGCGAGCAAGCTATCGGAAATAACAAAGCAAATCGCGCCTGCGAAAATGTAATAACTGGCCGGACTTTTCCACGACATCAAACCTTTGATCGTCAGGAACAGCATCGTTGAAATCACGGCGGCATAAACCGTAACAGGAATTTTGAGGTCGCCCAGGGTCGGATACAATACCAAAAGCATCGCGAATAAATAACCGATTACGCCAATCAAGCCGATGGAAAGCCAGGCTTTGTTTGTGATATGGCTTTTGTGCTGTTTCCGGAATAGAAAAATGTACAATACATGCGCGATCAGGAACAGCACCAATCCACAGATGAAATACAATTCTCCTTTGTAGGCAAACATCAGGACGATATCGCCAAACCACGAAAACAGCAGCGCGGAAATCAGCAGGTTTTTTGTTTTAAATTTTTCTGAAGCCGCAACGGCCGCAAGCAGCGAAGGCAGCAATATCGGTTTCATAAACCATGCGGTATCTTCGTTTCCAAGCAGCAAAAGCGCGAGATACAGCAAGCCGACGGCGATGAAAATTTTGAGTAGGGCAGCGGTTTTCATGGTGCGGGGATTACAGATTGTTGTTTTCCAAATTCAGTCTTGATGAAGTAGGCGTTCACGAGCAACGATACGATCAGATAACCCAGAACGACGTAATTGCCGAATGGAAACATTGCATCCAAACCAAACCAGCCGCCGTAGTAAAATAATATGCAAGCGGCACAAAGCAGGCGCAAGATTTCCCACCAGATCGAGGATTTTTTACCGTCCATCAATTCGGTGTAACTGTAAACCGTGATAAAAATGAAGCCGCCGTAAACGAAAATATTGGGCAGTCCGATTTGGGCAATGTTGTCGAACAAAAACGAGATCAGCAAAAGCGTCACGAGCATTTGCGTCACGGCCCAATACATGAGCAGTTGCGAGTGGTTTTGCCCGTATTTTTCAAATCTAAATACATCTTCAATTTTATAAACCGGATATTTCTGGTCGAATCCCTGCGGACGCCAACCCGTCGGTTTGAACCAGATCGTGAATTTGTCTTTCCAGCTTTCGGCGCGCCATGCATCTGAAAGGAGCAGCCACAAATGCTGGAAATTAATCCGGATCGGATTCCAGGTTTGCGCCGGACGCGTAATCCCAAAAACCGCCGGAACGTCGTCGCGCTCTTGCTGGAACGTCCCAAACCATTTGTCCCACACGATGAAGATCTGCGAATGGTTCTTATCCATGTATTCTGGGTTGATCGCATGGTGCACGCGGTGGTGCGACGGCGTCACGAGAATTTTCTCAAGAAATCCCATTTTTTTGATGTGTTTCGTATGGTACCAGAATTGCAAAAACAATTGGATCGGCAACGTGATCGCGATCACTTTCGCCGGAACGCCCAAAACCGCCGCCGGAATTAAAAGGAAAGTAAACAAATTGATGAAACTCGAAACCGTTTGCCGCAACGCACAGGCGAGGTTGAATTCCTCGCTGCTGTGGTGGATGGCGTGCTTGTTCCAGAAAAAGTTGATCTGGTGCGCCCAGCGGTGGTTCCAATACCCGTAAAAATCGATGACGATAAACGCGACGATGTAGGTCAACGCGTTGGCTTCCAGTGAAAAAAGCGCCACTTTCGAAACCATCCATTCATACGAGATCAACGTCAGGCTCAAACCCAAAACGTCTTTCACGGCGTTCGTAATTCCGGAACTGATGCTCGAAACGCTGTCCATGAGCGGCACCGAATCTTCCTTTTTCCAAACGCCGTAAATCTTCTCGATGATGATCAGGAGCAAAAATGCAGGCATCGCGATGATCAGGATTTTACCGTATTCTTCCACTTTTTAAGTATGAGTTATAAGTTATGAATTATAAGTTCAGTATCGGTACAATGACGTTTATGCTAATTTACTTAAATAAATAAAAAATTGCCGGCACAAACTTCGAAAATCCATCGCCAGCAACTCATAACTTATAACTCATAATTTATAACTCTATACGATTTCTGCGCTCAAACCCGCATCGAGCAAAGCCGTACATTGCGGTTTGAGTTCGTCGTAAGAACCGGTTTTAACCGTGCATTTGCCTTTGTAATGCACCAGAATCGCGCACTGCTCGGCCTGTTCCGAAGTATGTTTGCACACCGCAATCAGCGTGTCGATCACATGGTCAAAAGTATTCACATCGTCATTATACAGCACAATTTCGTTGTTGAGCCCAACGGCTTCTTCCACCAAAACTTCCTCTAATACTTTTTCTTTGGTACTCATTTTATTCTTTATTCTTATTTTTATTTAGCTACACTCAGTTCGGCCTTTGGCCTCGGGTGTGGCGTTGCCGCGAACAAATGAGTTGCATTTTCGGAAGATTTTCGCCGCGGCCAGGCTATTCGCTGCAATCTTTTGCAATTTTCGCTACGCTCTACCGCAAAAGGATTTCCGCTGCTATCCTTAACGCGCCCGTTCCAACCATCAAAACTCAGGTACACAGGCGCTCAGCTACTCAGGAACTTTTCCCACTAATTTACATATTTCAAACTTACCCAATCGTTCCGCTGTAATTTTTTAACAAAGTACAAACCTTTATTCGTGCAGCTTTCGTCAATTGCCGGAATGTCTTCTTCATAAAATCCGCTCAAAAGCAACACGCCATTTTTGTTGAGGCAATCCACATATTGCTGCATGTCCCCGAGTAAAATATTGCGGTTGATGTTGGCAATGATCAAATCGTATTTCCTGCCTTCAAGCAACGCCGCGTCGCCTTCATAAACGGAAATGTGCGTGCAATTGTTGCGCTCGGCATTCTCGATCGAATTCAGGTAACACCAGTTATCGATGTCGATCGCGTCGATCGGCTGGGCGCCTTTCATTTCGGCGAGGATCGCTAAAATGGCGGTTCCGCAACCCATGTCGAGCGTCTTGAGGTCGGTCACGTCCATATCGAGCAAATGCTGGATCATCATGTGCGTCGTTTCGTGGTGGCCCGTCCCGAAACTCATTTTGGGTTCGATCACGATGTCGAATTCGGCGTCGGTCTTGGGGTGGAACGGCGCGCGGACATGGCATTTTCCGTCCACATCGATCGGGTCGAAATTCTTTTCCCATTCTTCGTTCCAGTTCACCTGCTCGATTTCCTCGACGGTATGCGTGATGAAAAATTCGGGCGACTTGAGGATGTACAGATCCTCGAGAATGTTCTCCTTCCACAAGGCTTTCTGGATGTAGGCCGTTACGCCGAATTCACTTTCCACAAAACTTTCGAACGGCAGTTCGCCCAGTTCGGCAATCAGTATTTCCGAGCCGAGTTCCTTGGGCTCAATCGTAAAATGGTATCCTAAATAAATATTCGACATGATGGGTTTCAATTTTTACAAAGGTAACAATCCTCGGGCAAACCTTTTTTGGCAAACGATTTTTATTTTACTTTTACGCCACCTAACACACCACTAACGATTTCCTGACATGAAAAGATTCTTACTTGGACTCGTTGTCCTTTTTGCGATTGCTGCCAACGCGCAAATTACGATCAAAGGCTCGACCGAGGACAACGACCTGAAACTGTCGGCATTGCCGTATTACAGTTACGGGAAGGGATTGGGGCTTACCTCGCCCGACAGTATCTTCCAACTCAACATCCGTTTTAGGATGCAGAACCGCGTGACGTATATCGACAACGAAGACGAGCGGCCGGCCTATGACGGCCAGATCAGGAGATTGCGTTTGCGCTTTGACGGTTATGTGGGCAATCCGAAATTTTTGTATGCGATCCAATTGTCATTTGCCCCGGGCGATGTGGGCGAGGTCAAGGACGGCGAAAACCTCAATATCATTCGCGATGCCGTCGTGTTTTACCGTCCGAACAAACATTGGAACTTCAGTTTCGGCCAGACCAAATTGCCCGGAAACCGCCAGCGCGTCAATTCTTCGGGCGGTTTGCAGTTGACCGACCGTACCATCAACAATGCGAAATTTACGATCGACCGCGATTTCGGGTTCCAGGCGCACCATTTGAACGAATATGCGAATAAATTTTCGTGGAATGTCAAAACGGCCGTTTCAACAGGCGAGGGCCGCAACGTAACTGGCGACGCCGATGATGGTGTTGCCGTAACCGGAAAAGCCGAAATTTTCCCATTGGGCGCGTTTACCAAGGACGGGGCCTATTTCGAAGGCGATATCGTGCGTGAAAAGAAACCCAAACTGATGTTTTCGGGCGCGTTCCAGCAGAACAACCATGCGCGCAGGACGGGCGGACAATTGGGCGACGATTTGTATGAAAGGCGCACGATGCGATCGGTGTTGCTCGATGCGATGTTCAAATACAACGGCTGGGCGGCGATGGGCGCGTTCCTGTCGCGCACGACAAGTGAAAATGCGGTGACTTTCGATCCGGATGATGCAACGCTGAGCAATTACGCATTTGTGGGCAACGGATTCGATTACCAGCTCAGTTATCATTTTCCGTCCAAGTATGAAATCATCGGGCGTTATTCGATCCAGCATGTCGGGGCCGACATCGAAACGTTGGCACCCAATACCAAACAATACAGCCTCGGACTCACCAAATACATCTGGGAACACGCGTTTAAATTGCAAGCCGAACTCAATTATGACGAGTTGTCGTATTTCAATGGCGATGTGAAGAACAATTGGTATTTCAGGTTGCAGGTGGAGATTGGAATTTAGCATTTAGACACGCTTCGCTTTGGACATTGCACTTTAGACAATAAAAAAATCCCTCTCGATTGAAAGGGATTTTTCTATTGATGCTATTTGTCCAAAGCCCGAAGGGCGTGTCCAAAGCGAAGCGTGTCTAACAGTCTAAAGCCTGAAAGGCGCGTCTATCTCACGATCAACTTTGCGCTGTTTCCTTCAGATGTTTTCACCAGATACAATCCGCTTGACAACATTGCAGTGTCGATTGACTTGGTATCGTTTGCCGACAGCAATAATTTTCCGGTCGCATCAAAAACGGTCACGGAAACGGTTTTGTTGAAATGAACGATTCCTTTATCTGACGGGTTTGGATACACCACAAGAGTATTCTTTGTGGCATAGAAATCTTGCGTCGACAATGTTCCTTCGAATTCCAAAACATAATTACAGGCCATGCCTTCTGCGGTAGTTCCTGCGATATTGGCAATTGTCAGCGTGTTGGTTCCAACAGGAAATCCAGTGGTGTAAGTCAGCGTGACCGCGTTTCCTGCAACAGATGCACTTGCCAGGTTAGCAATACCCGTATAATTTAATAGGTCGGCTCCAGAAACAGGATCTACAGGTGCATCAAAAGTAATTGTGATTGTAGTGCCCGTTTCATCTGCGTCTGCTGTAGTGACTTCCAACGCTTTCGGGAATGCCCATGTTGGCCATGTCTGTGGCGCTGTGTTTGAAGCCGAGGTCGTCCAGTTGGCCGGATTTAAAATCAAAGCCCTCAAGTCAGAAGGCTCGCCATCGTTGGTTCCGTTGTAAAAACCATTGGCCGTATTTGCGGCAACATTGCCAGGAGCGGTACTCAAATTGACCGAATTGGTACCGTCGGTCAAACCGGCAGGCAACATCGATAAGCTTCCGCCGCAATCTGTTCCGGTGGCAATCCATGCGTTCGAACTCAAAGCCGTGATGTAATTCGGCGCATCGGCCGTTCCGGTGTAAACAATTACCTGGTCACCGCCAGAACTCAATCCAAAACCGGCACCGGTAACCGTACCTAAGTTCGAAGTCAGCGTATTGGTTTTGATCGTTATCACCGAACCTGCAGGAATGCAGCTGTTGGCTTGTGCCGTCCATACAATACCATTCGGACATTGCGGTTGTGCATTCGTGGTGTATTTGGAATCGGTAAAATTGATGTTGGTTCCATCAGGAATGTCTACAAAAGTCACAAAAGCAACCTCGTCATCGGCTCCTGTTGCGCTCATGCGATAGGCCACGAAAGCAAAGTCGCCTGCAATAAATGCCTCCTGGGTGGCAATGGTGGTGAAAAATGCAGCATTCGTATCGGTAACGGCGTTGTCGCTCAAATCTTCCACAGTGTTTGCAAGCAAAGCCACATAATATTGCTGGTCGTTTGCCAAATCCGATGTTGGGTTGATCGTAATCACATTGCCTGCAAAAGTCGCGTCAAACGGAACCAAAGCACCGGCTTCGTCGTCAAGGCGGACTTCTACAATCGCATCTGCATTCGTGTCGTTAATCGCATCGTTGTTGACCAAGCGAACATCTTCGTTGAATGAAATCGTCGGATTCACATCGATCGCCACATTGGTCGCCGCGTCGGCCGGAGCGAAAGTAGCGATGGGTTCGGTTGTGTCGCCGCCGATTGGGGTTCCGTTCACGGTGAAATTGTCGAAGCGGTTGTTGCCTTCGATACCGCCCGCGCCTTGTGCGAATTCCACCTTCAATTTAAAGTCGGCATTGTCGTCTGCATCTTCGATGGCCGAAAAGTCCAAAGTCTGCAAAGTCGGGTTGCCGTTATTTGGGTGGAGGGTCACAAAAATGTCATACGTCAAGCCGCCATCTGTCGAGTAGAACCAATTTTGGTCATCGGCACCCGAACCTGAACGGCGCGTTGCAAATTGTACGACGACGTCTGAATAGCCAGTTGTCGGTAACGCGAATTCTAGGTATCCGCCGATCGGAAAATTATAACGCAAATGCGTGCCTGACGGATCGCCATTCTGTGCGTTAAAGTTGTCAACGTTGAAATTCTGGCCAGTACCTCCAGCCGGATCAATCAAAGTAGTGGCTACGTTGTTGGTGGCTGTGATCGTTGCTCCTGAAACTAGGGAAAGGGTAGGAGTTGTCAGGGTTTCAATCGAGGTGTTGTCGTTGAAATTCCAATAATGCACCAAATCCTGTGCATTTGAAAATGAAGCGCCCAATACCGTCATAAATAGCAGCGCCGATTTGTAAATTTTTATCATAAGTACTTGGTTTTAAGTAGTGCAAATGTGATAAAAATAACATTAACAAATCATTAAGTTACTGAAAATTAATTGTTTCTTAAGCAAAAAAAATCCGATGAAAATCACCGGATCCAAACTGTTGCTTTTTTATTTTAAATCGATGCGACAATGGCAGCAAAATCATCAGCTTTGAGCGCCGCGCCACCTATGAGTCCGCCGTCGACATCCGGTTTGGAAAAAATTTCCTTCGCATTTTCGGGCTTGACGCTTCCGCCGTAAAGGATCGAAACGTCTTCGGCGATATCGCTTCCGAACGATTTGCGGATCGTTTCGCGGATGAATTCGTGCATTTCCTGCGCCTGATCAGGTGTTGCCGTTTCTCCGGTTCCGATCGCCCAAACGGGTTCGTAGGCCAGGATGATGTTGGCCCAAGCCTCTTTCGCAATGTGGAATAATCCGTCGCGCAATTGGTTTTCAACGATATTGAAATGATTCCCCGATTGGCGGTCTTTCAATTCTTCGCCAAAGCAGAAAATGATTTTCATGTAATTTTTGAGTGCCGTATCGACTTTGTATGCGAGCAGCGAATCGGTTTCGTGGAAATACGCGCGGCGTTCCGAATGGCCTAAAATAACGAGATGCACGCCCACGCTTCTGAGCATGTCGGCACAAATTTCCCCGGTGTAGGCGCCACTTTCGGCCTCATGCATGTTTTGTGCGGCGACCTCGATATTGGTAAATTCAAGATGCTGGACGGCAGAGGCGAGGTTCACAAACGTAGGCGCGACGACAATGTGCGCTTCCACGTCCTGTGGCAATTTCTCGATGAGCTCGTTGAGCAAATCTTCGGTCTCCTCGGCGTTTTTATGCATTTTCCAGTTTCCGGCAACAATTTTCTGTCTCATTATTTTTGTGATTTTAGAGTGGCTTCCATTTTTTCAAAATCGGTTTCGACGGCGCGGTAGAGTACGATTTTTCCAGTTTTGTCGATGATGATGTAACGCGGAATCCAATCGAGATCGATCGATTGTCCGAATTTTCCTTTCATTCCGTCGGTCGCCCAGTAATGGTCGCCTTTGAGTTCGTGCTTCTCGATCCCGGCTTTCCATTTGTCTTCGGCTTTGTCCATCGAAACAAATACGTAATCCACATTGGGATTGTTTTTCTGGAGTTCCTTGAGCTTTGGCATCGCCTTGACGCAATCGCTGCACCAAGACGCCCAGATTTCGAGCACGACCGTTTTACCGCGGTGCTTGGCGATGATTTCGCTGAAGGCGGTTTGTTTGCCATCGGTCGCGACGAGTTTGTTGTCGAGTGTGGTTTTGGTGAAATCTTTCGATTGCGATTGGCACGAAATGCTGGCCAATACAACCACAAAAAGGAATATTTTTTTCATAGCTTTTGGTTTGGATTCCCACAAAGTTAAGCAGTAAGCGGCAAAAGTTTCACAAAGAATTACTAAAAATTGCAAGGTGCATTATGACAGGTTATTCTGTTTTTTAACCTTATTCTTTTCGTCGTCAAGGAAAACCGGGCGGCTTTGTTTCTTTTTCTTTTTAGGGAAGAAGTATGTCTTGAGTGTAATCGCCAAAATAATCCCGGCAACAAAAATGAGCAAAAATCCCACGATAATGTTGAAGGTCATTCCCAATGGCGGTTTCTCCCTTTTCGAAAGGTTCTCGACCATGAAATAACCGATCGCCAACACCACGATGCAAATCGCCGACGTCGTGAGTACTTTATTCTCTCTTTGCCTTTGGAATCTTCTGCTGCTCATCGGATTAGAGGTTTAATTTGGCGATATCATTATAGTGTGCCTTTTGCGTAATGGTTCCTTTTTGGATGACGACGATGCTCGGATTGGCCCTTTCGATCGTTTTGAGCGTCGTGCCGTCGCAGAAATAATAATCGAAAGTTTGTCCGTATTGTTTCTTGGCACCCGCAATTTCAGTTTCGCCCGAAGCCGTCATGGCAATCACTCTGTATCCTTTGGCTTTGGCTTCCTGGTGCAGTTTTTCGAGCTGTTTCATTCCGCCGGCGTTCGATTTAGAAAGATCGTAAGTGACAAAAACAAGCAATTTCGGTTCGAGCAACAATTCGTCCTTGTGGTCGGCGCCGTCCTTTTCCATCGTAAAATCGTGGATCGGCGGGATGTAGCCGGTTTTGTCGATTTCGTCGATGCGGTCTACATACACCGCGTTGGCCGGAATCTTGCCATCCATAACTGCCTTGTAATCAAACTTGGTGTCTACGCCGTTCACTTTGTAGATAAACGTAATAATTGGATCTTTCGGTTTTATATTCGCTGGATAAGCCATGCCCTGCTGGATGTTGGTTCCCACTTTGTATGCACGGAAATCTTTCAAAGGCAAATGATTCAAAACCCAATAGCCCATAAAACAGCACGCGAAAATGCTCAGGTATACCAGTCCGTTGGTCAGTTTTCTTCCGGCGAAAGGCTTGATAAACCTGATGTTGAATGCGAGAATCAGGATGAAAAACAGCAACACCACATCTTTGGTAAACGATTCCCACGGCGTGAGTTTAAGCGCGTCGCCAAAACAGCCGCAGTCGGTTACTTTGTTGAAATAAGCCGAATAAAATGTCAGGAACGTAAAGAAAACGATCATCAAGAGCAAACTCCAAACCGTGAATTTGGGCTTGTAACCCACGAGCAGCATCACGCCGAGAACGGTTTCAAAGATGACGATGAAAACCGCGATGGCCAATGCAAACGGAATAAAAAACGGCAGGTTGAGTACGGTTTCGCCAAAGTATTCTGCGAGTTTGTACGAGAATCCGACCGGATCGTTGAGTTTGATCAATCCCGAAATGATGAATAAAACGCCGACAAAAACTCTTGAAATCTGGGTAATAATATTTTTCATGGTGTTGTTATTTGTGGAAATCCATTAAAATGAGCGCAAAAACCGCATAATTAATCATGTCCTGGTAATTGGCGTCGATGCCTTCTGAAACAAGGGTTTTGCCTTTATTGTCCTCGATTTGTTTGACGCGCAGGATTTTCTGCAGGATCAAATCAGTCAGCGAACTCACGCGCATGTCGCGCCATGCCTCGCCATAATCGTGGTTTTTGGCTTCCATCAGTTCTTTGGTGAGTTTGATTTTGGCGTCGTACCATTCTGTTGCCTGTTCGGGATCCAGATCGGGTTGGTCGGCAATGCCAAGGTCCAGCTGGATCAGCGCCATGATCGAATAATTGATGATGCCGATGAATTCGCCGGTCTCATCTTCGTCTACTTTGCGCACCTCGTTTTCCTGGAGGCTGCGGATGCGTTGGGCTTTGATGAAAATCTGGTCGGTCAGCGAAGGCAATCTCAAAATGCGCCATGCACTCCCGTAATCCTGCATTTTATTGGTGTAAAGTTTACGGCAGATGGCAATGATCTTGTCGTATTCTTCAGCGGTATTCTTCATTGAATGGATGTATATTTGTATGGATTTTTTTTCAAAAATATAATTATTCTTGTTATGTTTAACGATATATTGAAGAATATCGCGAAATGAATAAAAAATAATAGCAAGTCAATGACAATCAACTGCAAAGGAAATCTGGTCGACCTCAAAACGCCGCAAGTGATGGGAATTCTGAACATTACGCCCGATTCTTTTTACGACGGCGGAAAGTACGCGGGCGATGATGCCATTCTCGGACGGGCTCAAAAAATATTGACCGACGGCGCGCAGTTCCTTGATATTGGCGGTTACTCAAGCCGGCCCGGCGCCGCATTCGTATCCGAAAAAGAAGAGCTGGATCGCGTGATTCCTGTCGTTGAACTTATTTTGAAACATTTCCCAGACGCGTTGCTTTCCATCGATACGTTCCGAAGTGCCGTCGCCAAAGCCTCGGTCGAAAACGGCGCGGTGATGGTCAACGATATTTCGGCAGGCCTGCTCGATGAGAAAATGCTCGAAACGGTCGGAATGCTGCAGGTTCCCTACATCATGATGCACATGCGCGGCAATCCGCAGACGATGCAGCAGTTCATCGGTTACGAAAATATCATCAAGGAAATGTTGCTTTATTTTTCGGAAAGAATTCAGATGGCGCGGCGTTTCGGAATCAACGACCTGATCATCGATCCCGGTTTCGGATTTTCCAAAACGCTCGAGCAAAATTATGAGGTATTGCAGAAGCTGGATGTCTTGAAAATGCTCGATTTGCCATTGCTCGCCGGCGTTTCAAGAAAATCGATGATCTACAAAGCACTCGAGGTTACGGCATCGCAAGCAGGAAATGGAACGACGGTATTGAATACGCTTGCACTTACCAAAGGCGTTAGTTTCTTAAGGGTACATGATGTGAAGGAAGCTATGGAAACGGTGAAGCTTTTTCAATTGACAATTAACAATGGATAATTGATAATGCCAAGATTGCGCATAAAAAAAAACCTGATGACTTTGTCTTCAGGTTTTTTTTATCAATTATCAATTATCAATTAATTATGATGGTACGGTTCATTGCGCAAAATCGTAAACCCGCGGTACAATTGTTCAATAAAGAAAAGCCGCACCATTTGATGCGAGAACGTCATCTGCGACAGCGAAATCTTCCCGAAAGCTTTTCTGTAGACCGTTTCCGAAAAACCATACGGGCCGCCGATGACAAACACGAGCGTTTTGATTCCCGAATTCATTTTTTTCTGTAATTCTTCTGAAAAAGCGACACTTGAAAACATCTTTCCGTTTTCGTCGAGCAATACCAACTGGTCGGTTGGCGTAATTTTCGACAAGATCAGTTCGCCTTCTTTTTCCTTCTGCTGGCTTTCGGAAAGGCTTTTGGCATTTTTGATGTCAGCGATGATGTCGAGCTCGAATTTGATGTAAAAACACAGCCGTTTGGTGTAATCGTCGATGAGCGATTGCAGCGCCTTGTCGTCGGTTTTTCCGATGGCGATGAGCTTGATGTTCATGGTTAGCTGTCTAGGAATCCGTCTTTTTTGTCTTCTTTTTTCGAAAGTTTGTAAACCGTCAAAATTCCGGCGGCGGCTTCAAAAGTCATCCCGAGGATGATGATCAGGCTCGCGAGCGGCCAATGCATGATTTTAAAAATCGCGCCAAGAATGGTCAGGACTGCACCCACAAGGAAGATGATCAGGAGTTGCTTGTTTTTCATTCGTCTTTGTTTTTGAAACGGCTCAATATTTCACGGATCACAACGGCCGAGAGCGCGCCGATAGCGAAAATCTGTAAAAATACGACAGCGCGCACATTGTCGTTCCCTTGCATTCTCGAATAATTCCCGATGCAGATGATGAGCATGACGGCTGCGAAAAGTCCGCGTTTGGTGTGGTTCATAAGGAATCGTTTTTATCGCTTCAAAGATAGTTATTTCAACGCAAATCTATAATCTTGTGTGTCATCAATCCGATTGACGGGCACAATCTCGAACTTGTAAACGTCCAATTCCGATTCGGGATAGGCATCGCCATGCGCGAGGATTTCGAGCGTTTCCATTCTTTTGTTTCGGATCCAAAGCAACACCGATGCGCCATATTCGAGTTCGGGCGCGGTCAAATGGCATTCGTTGCCAACAATGATCTCGGGTTCTTCGATCTGGATGTCGTCCAGCTTGTAATCGCCAGGCAAATTGTAGGTGTAAAAACACCCAACGCCCGTGTGTTCGATGTTTTCAATGGTCAGGAGTGGAATCTGGGCCAGGAACACCGATAAATCCTCATATTGATTCAATATAAACGACAAGGCGTCGGTATGGAATTTTGACAAAGCCATCAATTCTAAAGCTTAAAGTTGTTTTTTCATGCAGACGCTGTTTTCCATACCGATGTACTGCCCGTAATTGGGCGTGATCTCATAACCGCATTTGGGATACAGGCCCACCGCTTCGGTTTGGCGTTTGCCCGTTTCGAGCACGCATGCCGAAAATCCGAGTTCCGTTGCCCAGTTTTCAAGTTCGGATAAAATGCCTTTGGCAATGCCTTGCCCGCGAAATTCTGGCAATACATACATGCGTTTGACTTCCATTTCCGAATCAGAGAACGGCTTGATCGCGCCGCAGCCGGCAGGTTTTCCGTCAACGTACGCTACAACAACCTGTTTGAGCAGGTCGACTTTGTTGTATTGGTGGTAAAATGCGTGTTCGTCGCCGTCCATGAGTGCGAGATAGGCGTCGAGCAGGGCGACGAGTTGGTGAAAATCGGGATTGTCAGAATCGGTCCTGGCCAATGAAAACATACTCAAGATTTTATGAATTTTAAACGGGACGATTTTCCGTCGGCATCGATTGTCAGGAAATAAATGCCTGATTGCAGTTTCGAAATGTCGATTGCAGAAAAATCATCGCTTTTGGTTTCGATTATTTTCCCGGAAATGTCACTGATCTGCAATTTCTCAACAGTCAGGTTATCGGGATTATTCAGATGGAGTATTTCCGAAGCGGGATTCGGATGAACGGTAAAATGCTGTTGGGTGAAATTTTCGGTCGCTAAAGTGGTTGGCTGGATGCGAAGCATGCACAGTTTATTGTTGGCCCTGCCGGCGATAAACACTCTTCCGTCTTCGTGAACGAAGGTGAAAAGTGCGCCTTCAGTATCATCGGGATTGGTTAAAAAACTATAGGTAAAGGAACCGTTGTTGCTAAATGAGGCGTCTAAAGTTCCGTCCGCATTGTAACGTTTAACCAGGTATTCCTGTGAATAGCACGAATAGGGACATTGCATTCCCCCGGTTACGATCATCTTTCCGTCGCTCAGAACAGTAGAATACGAGTCACGCCTAACAGCAGGACTATTTACAAGGTTATTGGGTGCATTGATATTAAATACTTTTGCGGAAGAGCCTTGGGAATTTGCCCCTGTTCCCCAATAAAATTGCGTTACTACGGTGTTTTCTGAAAAATACATCAGATAGGGATTAGTAGCTATAATAGAGCCAAATATGTTTACGCTCATGGCCATTTCTCCGCTATTTCCATAATCCGGCATCAGGTTCCCGGCGCTGTCTATCTTTAAAAGCATTACTACTCCCGAAGCATTCGCATTGGTCGTCCAGCAACCCAATAAAAAGCCGTTTTCGAACGCCCTGATTGCCGAGCCTTTTCGGTTTGTGGAATAAGGGAAAATTTTATATCCGGTACTGTTAAAGCTGGTGTCGAGACTGCCGTCTGCATGGAATCTGGCAACAAACATCTCCCAATTGTTGGTGTTTTGTGATGTTTTTGTTCCGATGGTATAAAACGAATCATCGGCGTTGAATACAATATCTGAAAAGGTTTCCCGAAGCCCGATGTCAAGTTTTGCAACGCCGTTGTTGCCAAACGTTGCATCCATCTGTCCGTCGGCGGTTAACCTGATGATGAGTGCGTTGGCCATCTGGCCGGGAACTTCACTTTCCCCGATTCCGTAGATTTTGCCATTGTGCAATTTTGCATTGGTCATTTTCGACCATTCGCCGAAATTGACTATTTTGAATCCGGCCGCACCGAATGTGCTGTCGAGCGTGCCGTCATAATTGTAACGCGCGAATCGGATGTCGTTGCCAAAAAGATAGTACTTGTTGTTTTCAAAAGTTCCCCACGACGGACTGATTTCATTGTTTACCAGGGAGATGGTGCCGGCATTGCCAAAAGTCGGATCGAGTATATATTGCTGCGCATTTGCTGAAATGCCCAACAAGCCTAAAATGAGGAGTATATGTCTTTTCATGACCAATGAATTTATTCCAAATATACACTTTATGCGATTCAATCGGAAAACATTTTGGGAAGTCTGCCAGGAATACTATTTTAGCCTAAAATAAACCCAGAATGATTTCCGAAGAACAATTCCAAACCGAATTGCAGTTGATTATCGCAAACGCCATCCGTGAAGACATCGGGCCGGGCGACTACAGTTCGCTTGCGTGCATTCCCGATACGGCGCACGGCAAGGCCAAATTGCTTGTCAAGGACGAAGGGATTATCGCCGGTGTCGCATTCGCCAAAATGATTTTCAATTTTGTCGATCCCGATATGGAAATCGAAACGTTCGTCGAAGACGGAACACCTGTAAAATACGGCGATGTCGTTTTTCATGTTTCGGGAAAATCACAATCAATCCTCAAGGCCGAACGGCTCGTGCTCAATTCGATGCAGCGCATGTCGGCCATTGCGACCAAAACGGCGCAATACCAACACTTGCTCGAGGGAACGAAATGCAAAGTCCTCGACACGCGCAAAACCACGCCGGGTTTCCGTGCAGCCGAGAAATGGGCAGTCAAGATCGGTGGCGGTGAGAACCACCGTTTTGCGTTGTATGACATGGTCATGCTCAAAGACAACCACAACGATTTTGCAGGCGGAATCACCCACGCGATTGCCAAAACGAAACAATATTTACAGGACCACCGCCTCGATCTCAAAATTATAGTCGAAGCCAGAAGCATCGCTGAAGTCAATGAAATTCTCGCAGCGGGCGGCGTATTCCGCATTTTGCTCGACAACTTCGATTATGAAATGACCAAGGAAGCCGTCAAGATTATCGGGCACCAATGCCAGACCGAATCGTCGGGCAACATCAATGAGAAAACGATTCGGTATTATGCCGATTGCGGCGTCGATTATATTTCGTCGGGGGCGTTGACGCATTCGGTTTACAATATGGATTTGAGTTTGAAGGCGATTTAGACCGCTGCGCTGACAGAAGAAAGACCGCTTCGCGCAAGACCGCGTTGCTGCAAGACCACTTCGTTGCAAGACTGATGAACGTTGTAGGTTTGCGTGAAGGATGGAAACGGCATCCTTTTGCGAGGCACGAGTAAAAGATAAAGTGGACAGCCTGACGGCGGCCGAAAATTTTGAATAACAGAACAAACACCAACCGCCGGCACGCCCAAAAATTATTAATTATTCATTATTAATTGTTAATTGAAAAAATGAGCAGAATCCTCGAAGCCAAATTCGAAAAAATCCCAGTCGTACGCAACCTGATGCATTTCACGCAAAGCATCAAACTGCCGTGGCTCAAGGGAATGTCATTTTACGACCTGCTCGAATTGTACCTGATTGGTGTGGCGCAGGGCGCGATTTCGTATCGCGCGGCGGCGATTTCGTTCAGTTTTTTCATGTCGCTTTTTCCGTTTGCGCTGTTCATCCTCAATTTGATTCCGTACATACCGATCGATAATTTCCAGGCCGATTTCCTGCGGTTTGTAGAAGAAGGCGTGCCGCCAAGGACGTATGACGCGGTTGCGGTGATCATCAATGACATTCTCAACAACAGTCATTCGGGACTCATTTCGACGGGTTTCTTTTTATCGATTTTTTTGATGGCCAACGGACTCAATGCGATCCTGGGCGGATTTGAAACGTCGCGCCACGTAATTATCAAGCGCGGTTTTTTCAGGCAGTATGCCGTGGCGATCGGCATGTCGTTGTTGCTGTCGTTTATTTTGATCGTGACGATTTCGTCGATTGTCGTTTTTGAGGTTTTCATCCAGCAGTCCAAGATCCAGGACGTGCTCAGCGATCGGATTCCGCTGTTGCTGATGGGCCGGTATGCGTTTGTCATCTTGATGATCTTGATCACGACGTCGATTTTGTTTAAGTTCGGCATCAAGCGCGACAAGAACCGTTCGTTTATTTCGATCGGGTCGGTGTTTACGACGGTCTTGATTATCCTGTCGTCGTATTTCTTCGGGATCTGGGTTGTTAAATTTTCAAAATACAACGAATTATACGGTTCCATCGGTACATTATTGATCATGATGTTTTATATTTGGATCAACTGTATGATTTTGCTGCTCGGTTTCGAACTCAACGGAACGATCAACAAACTCAAGAAGAAAAGCCATCAACACGTCTCCTAGTTTTTCGATTAGGAGCTATTTCCCGCTATCCGCTGCAATCTTTTTGTTGTTCGAGTTTGTCATTCTGAACTTGTTTCGGAATCAACAAAAAGGATTTCCGCTGCTATCGGGGCTAAAATCGGTCGCATGAACAAAATTTTACTATTGGTTGTTTTATTGGTTACCGGAAATTTCTATGCCCAGCATTCCATTACGGGCAAATGGAAAACCATCGATGACGAAACCGGAAAAGTGGTTTCGGTCGTCGAAATCTATGAAGCCAAAGGCAAATATTGGGGCAGGATCATCGAACTGACCAATCCCAAAGACCGCGATAAAACGTGTGTCAATTGCACGGGAAGCGACAAAAACAAACCCATCCTCGGACTTACTGTTATTAAAGGACTTACCAAAGTCGGCAATGAATACACCAACGGCAAAATCCTCGATCCCAAACACGGAAAACTGTACAAAAGCACGATTGCGCTCGAAAGCAAGGACAAACTCAAAGTGCGCGGTTACATTGGTGTGACGATTATCGGGCGCACGCAGATTTGGGAACGGGTGAAATAGATATAAAAAGTACAGTTTTTGTTAATGGGTTTGTTGGGAAAAATGGTATTTTCGCTTCATAGGGAAGGGGGTAATGAAGGTATTCCCTACGAAATACAGAAGTCTCTTGGATACAGAAAATCTGCAAATTTTGTTAAAAGTCCAAAATTAGTTTTGACAGGAGGCGAAACAAAATCCAAAATCCAAATTTCGTTTCCGCGAATTTAAGCGTAACTTTACGCCTCAATTCCAATTTTTCCATGCCGCATTTTGTTGAAGTAATCCTGCCGTTGTCGCTCGCCAAAACGTTTACATACCGCGTTTCCGAGGCAGAATCCGACTACATCCAACCGGGCATGCGCATTGCGGTTCCGTTCGGAAAAAACAAGATTTACACGGCACTTGCGGTCGAGTTGCACCAAAACGAACCCAGTCTTTACGAAGCCAAGGAAATCCACCAGATCCTTGACGAAACGCCCATCGTAAACGAAATCCAGATTGCGCACTGGCAATGGATTGCTTCCTATTATATGTGCGCGATTGGCGACGTCTACCGAACCGCGATGCCGAGTGCGTTGTTGCTCGAAAGCGAAACCGTCATTTCCAGAAAGGAAGGCGATTTCGACCACAGCATTTTTTCGGATGAGGAGTTTTTGGTGTTTGAGGCCGTGCAGCAATCGTCATCGATCAAAGTCAACGATGTGATTTCGATCTTGAATAAGAAAAATGTGTTTCCGGTCTTGCATCAATTGATCAGCAAGAATGTGCTGACGCTGCAGGAAGAAGTTTCCGAACTGTACAAGCCCAAACTCGTGCGTTACGTCCGATTGCATTCGGAATTTCAAAATCCCGACAACCTCAGCGAATTGCTCGATATCCTCAAAAGCGCGCAAAAGCAAAGAGAATTGGTGCTGGCGTATTTCCAATTGTTCGCTTCTGAAAGAAAACCCATTACCGTCAAACAACTCGTTGAAACCGCCGGTTCGTCGCAGGCGATCATCAAGGCATTGATCGACAAGGAGATTTTTGAAGAATACCATTTGCAGCACGACCGCATCAATTTTGATGAAAAACTGGAAGACCGCGAGTTGGTTTTGAGTACCGCACAACAAACCGCTTTCGACGCAATCGAATCGGCTTTTGAATCCAAGGATGTGGCGCTCCTGCACGGCGTCACTTCGAGCGGCAAAACCGAAATTTACATCAAACTTATTGAGCAACACCTCGAATCGGAACAGCAAATCCTGTATCTGCTTCCTGAAATCGCGTTGACGACCCAATTGGTCGAGCGGCTGACGGCTTATTTCGGAAATAAGGTTGCCGTGTTCCATTCGAAATACAGCAACAACGAAAGGGTTGAAGTGTGGCGCCAGGTTTTGGGAAATTCAGAAAAAGCACAGATTGTGATCGGAGCGAGGTCGGCTTTGTTTTTGCCGTTTTCGAACCTCGGATTGATCATCGTGGATGAAGAACACGAGCAAACATTCAAGCAGCAAGATCCGGCGCCAAGGTATCATGCGCGCGATGCGGCGGTTGTTCTGGCAAATTCGCATAACGCGAAGGTATTGCTCGGTTCGGCGACGCCAAGCATCGAAACCTATTTCAACGCGATTTCTGGAAAATACGGCTTGGTCGAGATTGCCGAGCGCTACGGCAAAGTCCTGATGCCCGATATCGAACTCGTCGATCTCAAGGACAAATATTTCCGCAAGAAAATGACGGGCCATTTCAGCGATACCTTACTCGAATACATGGCGGAGGCTTTGGCTTTGGGCGAGCAGGTGATTTTGTTCCAGAACCGCCGTGGTTATTCTCCGGTTGTGGAATGCATGACGTGCGGGCACGTACCGCAATGCCGCCAGTGCGATGTGAGTTTGACGTACCACAAGCACAAGGGCCAATTGCGGTGCCATTATTGCGGCTATTCGATTGCGAATCCGGTGCATTGCCACAATTGCGCGAGCAAGGAATTGACCACCAAGGGTTTCGGTACGGAGCAGATCCAGCAGGAATTGGCCGAATTGTTTCCGAAGCACCAGATCGGGAGGATGGATCAGGACACGACCAAGGGCAAATTCGGTTTTGAAAAAATACTCGACAGTTTCAAGAACCGCGAAATTGATATTCTCGTGGGCACGCAAATGCTGGCCAAAGGTTTGGATTTCGACAATGTGAGCCTCGTCGGAATCATGAACGCCGACAACATGCTTTATCATCCGGATTTCCGGGCTTTTGAAAGAAGTTACCAAATGATGACGCAGGTTTCAGGAAGATCCGGCCGTTCGGAAAAGCGCGGAAAAGTGATCATCCAAACGTACAATCCGAACCACAATACGATCCAGCAGGTTGCCAACAACGATTACATCGCGATGTACAAAGAGCAATTGTATGAACGTCAGATTTACAAATATCCGCCGTATTTCCGTTTGATCAAGATTACTTTGAAACACCGCGATTACGACAAATTGAAAGAAGGCGCGATGTGGTTGTATCAGGTGTTGTCGCAAAACTTGAACTTGCCCGTTTTAGGTCCGGAAGAACCTGCGATTGCACGCATCCGCAACGAATACATCCGCACGATCATGATCAAGATTCCGCAAAACCAGCCATTGCAAGGCACAAAAAAAACTATCCGGAAAATCCTGGATAGTTTTGAGGTTGTTTCGCAATTCCGACCGATCAAAACGGCCGTGAATGTTGATTTTTATTAGGCTATGGCCAACGCGCGAACAAGATCTTCTTTCTTGTTTCTGCTTAAAGGTATTTTTGTTATCCCGATTTCGGCAAATTTACTGTTGAACCTTTCGACTTTGTCTATATTGATGATATAGGATTTGTGTACCCTGATGAATTTGTCTTTCGACAAGTCTTTCTCGAATGATTTCATGGTAGAAAGAACCAGGTTGCTGTCTTCTTCGGTTACTACTTTTACGTAATCGCCAAAAGCTTCGATCCATTTGATTTTTGACGTAAAGACTTTCAGTTTCTTAAGATTACTCTTAATAAAGATGTGTTCGCCATCTTCTTCCTGATTTTCTTTTTTGAGCAAATGGAAATCCATAGCGCGTTTAACTGACGCATTGAAACGGTCGAGAGCAATCGGTTTCTGTAGGTAGTCCGTTGCATCATAATCGAACGCTTTCATAGCATATTCAGCCTTAGACGTTATAAAAATGATTTGGGGTTTCACTTTCAATCCGTCTAAAAAATCAAAACCGCTTATGACCGGCATTTCGATATCCAGAAATATTAGGTCAACGGTATGTACAGACATGCAATTTTTTGCTTCAATTGCATTAGAAAAATCACCAATTAAATGTAAATTGGGATGATTATTCACTAACTTTGCGATGATCATCCTTTGAATGGACGAGTCATCTACAACTACACAATTTAACTTCATAATTTTTATTTATTATAGATTTGGAAGGACAAACATAGAAAGTTTTTTCTAACGAACCTAATGTTTATCGGCTTTTTTTGCCATACAACGAATAAAGTTGATTTTCCCTTGTTTATTCAAATTTAATTATTACTTTTGCGCACATTTTAACATTTTAAACAATTTTGATTATGAATCATTATGAAACTGTTTTCATTTTAAATCCCGTTTTATCTGAAGTTCAGGTAAAGGAAACAGTAAGCAAATTCGAAGATTTTCTTACAACACGCGGAGCAGAAATGGTATCCAAAGAGGATTGGGGCCTGAAAAAAATGGCTTACGAAATCCAAAACAAGAAAAGTGGTTTTTACCACCTATTCGAATTTAAAGTATCTGGCGAGGTTTTGATCGCTTTCGAAACTGAATTCAGACGTGATGAAAGAATCATGCGTTTCCTTACGGTAAGTTTGGACAAACATGCCATTTCATGGGCTGAAAGAAGAAGAGCTAAATTAAAAACTGCTAAAGCGTAATTATTATGTCTACAATCGAACAATCAGCAAAAGGGAAAAAAGACGGGGATATCAGATATCTTACTCCTTTAAATATTGAAACCAATAAAACTAAAAAATATTGCCGTTTCAAAAAGTCAGGCATCAAGTACATCGATTACAAAGACGCCGATTTCCTATTGAAATTCGTAAACGAGCAAGGGAAGATCCTTCCACGCCGTTTGACCGGAACTTCATTGAAATACCAAAGAAAAGTGTCGGTGGCCGTAAAAAGAGCGCGTCACTTGGCTTTAATGCCTTACGTGGCCGATTTATTAAAATAATTTTTAACGAGTTGTTGGTTTCCAAAACGGAACCTAACTTCTATATATAAAGGACAACAACATGGAATTGATCTTAAAGAAAGACGTTCAAAACTTGGGTTTTAAAGATGATGTCGTAACTGTGAAAGCAGGTTACGGACGTAACTTCTTGATTCCGCAAGGACACGCACAAATGGCAACTGCTTCTGCAAAGAAAATCTTGGCAGAGAACCTCAAGCAAAAAGCGCACAAAGAAGCGAAGATTGTTGACGATGCCAAAAAACAAGCAGAGGCTTTGAAAGCGCTCGAAATCAAAATCACTGCAAAAGCAGGTGGCGAGAAATTGTTCGGTTCGATCACCAACATCGACATCGCTGAGGCTTTGGAAAAAGCCGGTCAGCCGATCGAAAGAAAATTCATCACTTCAGGTGTCGTGAAGCGTACCGGGAAATACAGCGCCAGCATTCGTTTGCACCGCGATGTGATTGTGGATCTGCCTTACGAAATCGTAGCAGAGAAATAATACACTATACTATATAGTCAAGAATCCCGATGTATGTCGGGATTTTTTTTTAGGAGCATGTTCCGGCTGTTCGCTTTTATCTTTTGCTGCGTAAACTCTGCAAAAGGATAACCGCTTCCATCCGGGCTAGGGTTCCGGAACTTCGAAATTCATTATTCGTTAATCGGCATTCGTCATTCAAAATGGCAATGAAAAATTAGATGAATATCGAATCCCGAACGCCGATTAACGAATGTCGAAGTTTTAGAAACGATTCAATAAAATCATGAAATACGCCAGACTCACCAAAGAACAATTCGAAGAACTCACGTCCGAGTTCATCAACTTCCTCGCCACCCAATCGATCGACAAAGCCGAATGGGATAAAATCAAACAACAACAACCACACATCGCCGAACAGGAACTCGACGTCTTCTCTGACCTGATCTGGGAAGGTGTTTTATCGCGCGCCGAATTCCTGGAGCATTTTTCGAAACATCATGTGTTCCTGTTTCAATGCGGCGAAACATACGTGCATTCCATCGTGCTCAAATCACTTCATCCGGAAACCGATTTCCTGACGCGTGAAGGCCTGCAATGGCTCAGCGACAACATGTTCACCGACAACATCGAAATGAAAATCGGGAAAAAGGAATTCACCGAAGAAAGGAGTGTTTCCATTTTCGGATTGATACAGCAAGGCGCGTTCTTGAGCGATGGCCAGCTCTACAATCAAATCAATAAGATCATAGAGTCGTGATTATTTCAAAACAAAAGGCTGCTTTGGGCGGCCTTTTTGTTTAATGTTTATAAAAGAGTATTATTGTACGTTTTTGACGAAAGCGGGATCCATTTTCTTTGGGGCGTCGCCGGATTGTGCTTTGTGCTCGTTGTATAGATTGTAGGAAAGGATTCCTTTGATCAGCCAAATCTCGCTGATTTCCGTAACGTGTACCGCTACGTTATTAAAGAAAGTATTCTCGCTCTTCAGCGTAAAAATATCAGGCTTGTCGCTTCTGTAAATGCGATTGATAAAAAGTCCTTTTGCTTTGCTGACTATGACGACAAGGCTTCCTTCTGCGATTGTGCTGATTTCGCAAGATTCGCATACTGCAAAAGAATTTTCCTCGATGATAGGAAACATGTTGTTGCTCAATACTTGAAAAGCGCGAGACTCTTCGGCCCGAACAAATGGAAAATTATATTTGGGTAGGCTTTCCAGAATCCCTGTGGCACCAATACAATACTGGAATTGCACTTCACGACTCACCAAAGGTGTCTCGGAGGTGTAGCTGCCGTATTTATTGTTTTTTTGCTCAAAGAATATGTCATTTAAGTCAATCTCATATAGTTCGCAAATTGAAATTATTGACGCATAATCGAGCGAATTCCTTTTCTTCCAAGTAGATATAGTGTTAGGTTTGATATTCAGGAACTCCGAAAGTTGAATATCTGTACTAATTTTCAGCGATTTCTTTAATTTCTTTAAGATTAAATTCGCATTTAGAGAATTATTTTCTTGCATGTTCGCAAAATGTTTGCATCCTTATCTAAGAAGACAAGGATACGGGTTAATATTTTTTTTAACTTATTCTGAAAAATATTCCTGGCGAAGAACAAAATCAGAAACTAATCACTAAAAAAAAATATTCACGAGACGTGGTATTTTTTAATAACACAGCAAAAGGTAAAGTTGGAATAATTTGACTTTTTTAAACACAACCGGTTAAGCTTCGAATAGAATTTAGGGAGTTCTATTTTACAATAAATTAACGAAATAATAAAAACTATTACAGTTTTTAACACACGTAAAATCAACAAAAAGCAAATATATAGTAAATTGTTTAAATAAACGCCTTAAACAATCCTTAAAATTCAAAAATCAAACATAAGAAAAATACCACGTAGCAAGTTCGAAAATAAGTTAAAGAATACTCAAATCGGTCTCCAAAGGCATTGACGCCACCAGGATCGAAAGTGCCATCGGTTACGGCGAAAGCCGCCTGACCAATAAATGTAAAAACGGTGTGAAATGCACCTAGGCGGAACACTTCAAGAACAGAAGATCCGACTTTATCATAATCCAGAAGTAAGTATTGTTGAGATTATTTCCAGGAGGCCGCCCTTTCCGATATTTTTCGGGAGGGCGGTTTTTTTTGACACGCTTCGCTTTGGATTTTTTGACGCGCCGCTCTTTAGACACGCTTTGCTTTGGAGTTTTGGGCGTGCCACCGGCATTTATGATGTTTTACCTAGCAGCCACTGGCTGCTCTCCTTTTAATTTCAAATGCCGCTGTCGCGCTGTCCGCTCTATCTTTTGCTTCGTAAACTCCGCAAAAGGATGCCGCTGCCATCGCTCACGCAATATCTTCAATTAAACGATTGCCGAAATTCCAAAGGAGAAAAATTCGTCTTGCTCTTGAACAATTTACTGAACGATTGCGGATGCTCGAACCCGAGCGAAAACGCGATTTCACTAACCGATAAACTGGTGGCCGACAATTGTTCTTTGGCTTTTTCAATCAATTTGTCATGGATGTGCTGCTGTGTCGTTTGGCCCGTCAAAACCTTGAGCACGCTGCTGAGGTAATTGGGCGTCACATTGAGATGTTCGGCCACTTCTTGAACCGTTGGCAATCTGTTTTGCAACGATTCATGGTCGAAATGCGCATGCAGAAAATCCTCCAGTTGCTCGAGCATTTTGTGGTTGCTGATCTTGCGGGTCAGGAATTGGCGTTGGTAAAAGCGTTGTCCGTAAGTCAGCAGCAACTCGAGTTGCGCAATCAAGACATCGCTGCTGAAACGGTCGATGTTGGCTTCATATTCGTGCTTCATCTGATCGACAAGATGGTTCAAGGTCTGTTCTTCTTTTTCGGATAAAAACAACGCTTCCTTGACCGAATAGTTGAACGGTTCGTATTGTTTGATGGTTTTGGCCAGCGGCGTCTGCCACAAAAAATCAGGATGGAACAAAATCAGCCAACCCGTATGCTTGAAATCTTCGGCAGTGTAAACCGTATAAACCTGTCCGGGCGCCATAAAAAACAAAATGCCTTCCTCAAAATCGTATTCCTGCTGGCCGTAACGGATGCGTCCGTTTTCCATTCGTTTCATCGCAATCGAGTAATAGTGTTGCGCAACATGGACGGGTTCGCTCAAGTCTTCGCGTTTGATGTCGGCAAAATCGATGATGCTGAACAACGGATGCATCGGTTTGCGCAATTGGCGCAATTGGTGGAATTCGCTAATCGTTTTAATCACTAAAGGTTCTGAAGCAGGCATATTTTATTGTTGTTGGTAGGCTTTTACAAATTCCTTTGCAAAATCCTCGAGTTTGATTTTCCCCATTTGCGGACGGTTCAGATAAAAATCCTCGGCCATCGCGCCGTTGTGTTGGCTCACGAACATTTCGGTCATGGCTTCGGCTAAAATTTCGGGCATGCCGTGCGACACCATGTTGCTTTTCATGTGTTCGTCGCTGATGAGCGTCCATTTCAGATCGTGTTTTCCGATGGCGGCGCCCAAGACCTGTGCGATTTCATTTCCGGTTCGTTCGTCGCTCGCCACATAACGGATTTTTTGTCCGGCGGGTTGCGTGATCTCGTCTGCAACCGCATCGGCAATATCGGCGGGAGCCACAAGCAAAATCTTGTCGGACGCGCCATAATTCGCCGCCATCATTCCCACGTTTTTGATCATTCCGATAAAGTTATGCAAATTGTAATAGAAATACGTCGGACGGACATGTGTAATCGCAAGATCCAATTGGTCCAATACTTTTTCGGCACGGTACGCGCCCACGATAATTCCGGTCCCGCTTTCGAGATGCGCGCCGAAACTGCTCAAGTGAACCACGCGTTTCACATCCGCTCGACGGATCGCCTCGGCATAATGATGGGCTACTTTTTCGTAATGCTTGACGCGATCGGGTTCTGCAAAGCCGGCAGGCGGAATCATGCAGAAAACGGCATCGGCGCCCGAAAATGCCTGAATCAGAAAATTCGTGTCTTCGATACTTCCGATGGCAGCTTTCGCGCCCAATTCTTCAATGGCAGCTCGTCTTTCGGCGTTGCTGCTGATGACGGTGACCGAATGGCCTTGCGCAATTAATTGTTGGGCCAATGGTTTTCCGATGTGGCCCAAAGAGCCGGTAAGTGTGATGTTCATGATTTTGATTTTAGTTTGGGTAAAGTTCCGACAGGATGTTTGAAGCGACGTAGCCGAATCTATGGTTGTCGTAATCAAAACAACGATGCATCGAACGCGAAAATCTCAAACTTCAAAAAATCGGAAAATCCCAAAAAATACTTACTTTTAATCCCAAATTATTACGACCGATTCCATGGACATCCAACAACAAATCCAAGCCCTGCGCGACGAACTCAACGCACACAATTACAATTATTACGTGCTCGACAATCCGACGATTTCCGATTTCGATTTCGACCAGAAATTGAAACAGCTCGAAAAATTCGAAACTGAAAACCCGGATTTGTTTGATGAGCATTCGCCTACCCAACGTGTTGGCGGCATGGTGACCAAGAATTTCAAGACGGTTGCACACGGAACCCGCATGTATTCACTCGACAATTCGTATTCAAAGGAAGACGTCCAGGAATGGGAAAACCGCATTCAGCGCGCTTTGGGCAATGTGGAAATCGAATATACGTGCGAACTCAAATACGACGGTGCTTCGATAAATCTGACGTATGAAAATGGAAAACTCAGGCAGGCCGTGACGCGCGGCGATGGTTTTCAGGGCGATGAGGTGACGACAAATATCAAAACCATCCGGTCGATCCCGTTGCACCTGAAAGGTGATTTTCCGGCGAAGTTTGACATTCGCGGCGAAATCATTTTACCGTTGGCCGGATTCGAAAAAATGAACCAGGAATTGATTGAAATAGGAGAGACGCCTTATGCGAATCCGCGCAATACGGCATCGGGAAGCTTGAAATTGCAGGATTCATCGGAAGTGGCGAAACGTCCGCTCGATTGTTTGCTGTATGCGATCGTTGGAAATAACCTGCCGTTCAAGACGCATTTCGAAGGTCTTGAACACGCGCGACAATGGGGTTTTAAAGTTCCTCCAGCCGCTACTCTGGCCAAAAATATTGCCGAAGTTTTCGAATTCATCGATTATTGGGACACGCACCGCCACAACCTGCCTTATGAAACCGACGGCGTGGTCGTCAAAGTCAACTCTTTGCACCAACAGGAAGAATTGGGTTACACAGCCAAGTCCCCACGTTGGGCAATCGCTTATAAATTCAAGGCCGAACAGGTTTTTACGGTGTTGAATTCGATTTCGTACCAGGTCGGGCGAACCGGAGCGATTACGCCGGTTGCCAATTTACAGCCCGTGCAGCTTGCGGGAACCGTCGTCAAACGCGCGTCGCTGCACAATGCCGACCAGATCGAGAAGCTCGACATCCGCGTTGGCGATACCGTTTTTGTCGAAAAAGGCGGCGAGATCATCCCGAAAATCATTGCAGTCGATTTGAGCAAACGCCCGAACGGTTCGGTCCCGACGCAATACCTGACGCATTGCCCGGAATGCCAGACGGAATTGATCAGGAATGTAGGCGAAGCGCAACATTATTGTCCGAATTTTTATGGTTGTCCGCCGCAAATCATAGGCCGCATCCAGCATTACATTTCGCGAAAAGCGATGGACATCGAAGGGCTTGGCGGCGAGACGGTTGCGTTGCTTTACAACAACGGATTGGTCAAGGATTACGCCGATTTGTACGAACTCAAGATCGAGGACATTCTGCCGTTGGAACGCATGGCGCAAAAATCGGCCGAGAACCTTGTGAACGGAATCGAGAAATCGAAGGAAGTTGCGTTTGAACGCGTTTTATATGCGATCGGGATCCGTTACGTCGGGGAAACCGTCGCCAAAAAACTCGCGAAACATTACAAGACTATCGACAATCTGCAAAAAGCCGGGTTGATGGATCTGGTGTTGGTGGACGAAATCGGCGAACGCATCGCAAAAAGTGTAATTGAGTTCTTTGAAAATCAAGAAAATAGGCTTATTATTGAGCGGTTGAAAAACCATGGCGTCCAACTCGAGATCGTCGAAACTGTAAATCCCGATGCTACAGATAAGCTGGCCGGGAAAACGTTCGTCGTTTCGGGTGTCTTTGAGAAATTCTCGCGCGACGATTTGAAGAAAGCGATCGAGGACAACGGCGGCAAGGTGGGCAGTTCGATTTCGGCCAAGACCGATTATGTGGTCGCGGGCGAAAACATGGGGCCGGCCAAACTGGACAAAGCGAACCAGCTCAAAATTGCCATAATTTCTGAGCATGATTTTATCAAATTGCTGAATGAAAACTAAAACGATCGCTTTTTACCTCTACATCATCACGTGTCTTACGGCATTATTGGCGATTGTAATCGATAGCGATTTGTTGCTGTTGGTTTCCAAGCCCGTGATCATTCCGGCGGTTTATTTTTATTACCTGACCAAAACCAAAAATGTCAATTTCGCATTCACTTTGGTCATGTTGCTCAATTTCGCAGGCGATACGATCATATTGCTCAAAATCACGGATCCTTTGTATGTGATGGTGCCGTATTATTTGTCTTACCTGATTTTGATCGGATTTTTGGTGCGTGATATTTCGAGGAATAAAGTCAACCTCAATAATGTATTGTTGTCGCTGCTCGTTTTGGCCGGACATGCATTGATGCTTTACATGGTGCTCGACCTGCAATCGATGGACGGCAGGAAATTCATCACACCGTTTACGATTTATGGCGTGACGCTTTCGCTGATGGTGACGCTGTCGGTTTACAATTATTTGTCGGACAAGTCGATCTCGGGTTTTTATTTGTTGATCGGCTGCGGATGCTGTTTGGTTTCGGATGTGTTTTACGTCATGTACAATGAGCATTTCCATTTGCCGATTTTGAGTTACATCAATTCGGCCATGCAATTTTTCACCTATATTTTTCTGGTGAAATACATTATCCACAGGAAAACGCCGCCTGCCGCTAAAACCGTTTGATCATGGAAGAAACCACAACCACCAAATCATCTGCAAAAGCATCCGGGATCCTGGTCGCGTTGTATTTCTGTGTGTCGGCGATCGAGATCATTGCCGAATTTTTGAAGGAAGAACAACTCGTGATGTATTCCAAACCGTTGATGATGCCAATTTTGGCGGCGCTTTATCTGTTCACTTCCAAAAAAAGAGATGTTTTTTTCGTGACCGCTTTGATTTTTTCCTGGACGGCCAACATGCTGTTCATTTCCAAAGATTTCAATTATATTATTACAGGAACGCTGTTTTTTACGGCCTATCGCATCCTGATCATTTATCTTGTGATTAAATTGGTCAGGGTTCCGGGCGTGATTCCGCTGTTTATCGGCTGTTTGCCCTTTTTGTTCATCTATCTGTTTGTGATCAACCTGACGTATGAGGAATTGCAGGAAGGCTTTTGGCTGTTTTTGTTCCAGGGAATCTTTACCATTATTTTTGGCGGATTGTCATTGGGCAACTACATTTTTAAATCGAACAAAGCCAATACGTACCTGCTCATCAGTACGATGTTGTTTACGTTTACGCAATTCCTGTTTGTGATCCGGTTGTTTTATGTATCGCTCAATATCTTCCAGCCGCTGGCGATGTTGCTGTATGTGGCGGGTCAATTTATGCTTTACAAATTCATCATTCTGGAAGAAAACAAATTGGTCCGGCACGAAAATATTAACGGCATCAAACAAAAAACCGTTTAATTTTTGTACTTTTAAAGTGCCCGAACAATTCTTAAAAAATGATAGACTTATCCTGCACTGCTTTTTGAAGTAACCTCTCAAACCCCATAAAACAAAGTTTTGGATACTTTAACCAGCAATAAAATCCCCAAAATCATTGTGCAGATTTATTTTGCGATCACTGCTGTGCTTGTCATTTGCGAGTTATTCAAGAGCCAGGAAATGCTGCTCATTTTTAAACCGACGCTTATTCCTACATTAATCATTTTGTATTTCCTGACCTCGGTAAAAAGAAACGTGGTTTATATAGTCGCATTGGGTTTTGCGCTGATTTCAAACATATTTTTGCTTTGGGAATCTATTGATTTCAAGGTTTATGCGATTGTGGCGTTCATGATCTACCGTATTTTAAGCATCGTTGTGGTAGTTCGGCTCGTCGATAAAATCCTGTGGCTGCCGTTCATTATTGCAACACTGCCATTTCTATTCATCTTTTCGTGCCTGATCAATTTGACGCTGACTTCGGATATGCCCAGCTTTTATCCCACGATCGTCAACGGATTGCTGATCGCAGCACTGGCCGGAATCGCCTTATCGAACTACGTCCTGAACGACAACAAGGCCAATTCATGGCTCGCCATCAGCACGCTGCTGTTTATAGTGCTCGTATTTTTGTTCATGATTCAGAATTATTACCTCGCCAATATCGCGTTCAAACCCATGTCGGCGTTCATTTTCGCTTTCGCGCACTACACTTTCTACAAATTCGTGCTCGAAGCCGAAAGCAAAGGCGATAAAAAATCAGACGATTATTGAACGTCCCGCAGCCGATTTTGCCTTATCCGAATCAAAATAAAAATCAATCCTTCCCAGGTTAATCCCGTAACAACCCACCTGGTTGACAAGCGTGTCGATCCCGGCGGCATTTCTCACAACCGTCGGCTTGTCCAGGAAAGTATGCGTATGCCCGCCGATGATGAGGTCGATGTCTTGCGTTTGTGCGGCCAATTTGAGGTCGCAAATCTTATTCGGATCGTTCTTGTATTCATAACCGATGTGCGACAAGCAAACCACCAAATCGCATTTTTGCCCGTGCTTTAATGTGCGCGCCATATCCTGCGCCACGCCCACCGGATCCAGGTAAACCGTTTCCTTGTAATTGCGCTTGTCGACCAGGCCGTCGAGTTCAACGCCAAGTCCGAAGATGCCAACCTTGATTCCGTTTTTGTTGAAGATTTTATAAGGCTTGACGATTCCGTCCAGAACCGTATTCCTAAAATCGTAGTTCGCCGATACGAATTCAAATTTCGCATTCGGCAATTGGCCGTAAAATCCATCGATGCCATTGTCGAAATCGTGGTTGCCCATCGTCGACAAATCATACTGCATCATGCTCATGAGCTTGAATTCGAGTTCGCCGCCAAAATAATTGAAGTATGGCGTTCCCTGAAAAATATCGCCCGCATCGAGCAAAAGCACATTCGGATTTTCCCTTTTAATGCTTTCGATCAACGCCGCACGCCTTGCCACGCCGCCCATATTCGGATTTTTCGGATGATTCGCCGGAAACGGATCGATGTAACTGTGCACATCGTTCGTATGCAAAATCGTCAAATGACTGGTTTTGGGCTTTGCAAAACCCATCAATGGCAAGCCCAAACCCGCGAGTGCGGTGGCTGCTGCCGTATTTTTTATAAAATTTCTTCTTTCCATTCTTTTTTTGAACCATTAAGGAATTAAGCAACATTAAGGCTTAATGAAACTTAATTCCGTAATGGTTTAAATTTTTTTTTAAGCCATTCCCGCTTTCCGTTTCAATCTTTTTGTTCGTTTACAGCTTCACAAAAAGGATTTCCACTGCAAATGACTTTTTGCATTCACCGAACACCTATTCATAATATTAACGAGGTGAGGTAATCGGGGCTAGGGCCAGTCGTTCCATCAAGTCTATTTCTCTACCGAAATCCGTACATCCGTCGTCAACGGGATCACATCCACATCCTTAAAATAATCGATCAAAATATCGCGCAGTTTGTAATCCAGATCATATTTGGCGCTCGATTTCTTGAAAAACAACATGTTGTCGCCGCCGTTGTACAAATAATCATTCGTGCCCACATAATAAGTCTTCGCGTCTTCGAGCGGTTTGCCCTGAACGAGAATGTTCTTTGCAAAACCGTTCTTGTCGATCGTGAAAGTCAACCCCGAAAGCGGATGCGGCTTCTTCTCGGCAATGATGTAATTGATCATTTCCATGATGTTTTCGCCTGTCATCGCGCAAACGACCATGCTGTTTTCAAACGGCATGATTTCAAAGGCGGTACGCGTCGTGACGTCGCCTTTCGGGATGATCGTCCGGATTCCGCCATGATTGAGCATCACAATGTCAATACTTTTACGTTCGCGTTTCTCAAAAACCTTGTTGCCGTATTGCATCGCGGCATCGGCAAACATATTGCCCATTGTCGTTTGCCACTGGCCGTTTTTGTCTAAAGTTTCGGGTGCGTAGGCGAGGACGGTGTTGAGGTCTTTATCGACTTTATCGCGGTATGGCTTGATGAAATTCTCGATTTCGGCCGATGCGCCATTTTGTCCCTTGATGCCAATTTCCTTGCCTTCGACTTTCGTCACGAAAGCCTTTTGCGGGCCACACGAAAGCGCGGCGGCAAATGTTAAGAATAAAACAAAATACTTTATCCGAACGTTATAGTTTTTTAGTTTTACCATCCAAAAATGCGACTTATTTGTATAAATTTGTTTGCCAAGTAAAAATAGTATGTTTTTAAATTACATCAAGAATTTTTTTACCCAAAAAATCGTTAAGAAAAGCTTATCAAATGTCAAGGTGAATGCGGCTTCCGAAACGATCAAAACGGTGGGAATCGTCTTCGATGAAAGTTATTTTTACGAAAAGGAAGCGTTGATTGCCGAACTGGTCAAAAACGGGATTCGCGAAACCGACATTGAAGTGTTGGTTTTCAAGAACAAGATCAAAAAAAACGAACAGTTCGATTATCCGGTTTTCAGCCATAGGGATTTGAGTTGGCAGGCGACTTTCAGCAATTCGGAAGTCAAGGATTTCATTGCCATCCCGTTCGATTTGCTCATCAATTATTACGACACCGAAAAATCGGCTTTGATGCTCGTCACGAATTTGTCTAAAGCAAAATTCAAAGTTGGTTTTGCCTCGATCGACAAAAAACTCAACCATTTCATGATCAACACCAACGCCGAGAATTACCAGGTTTTTGTTGACGAATTGTTCAAATACCTTAAAATACTAAATAAAATATAACATGCAATCACTCATCGGTACCGGCGTCGCGCTGGTTACGCCATTCAAAAAAGATTTTTCCGTAGACGTTGAAGCAATGCAAAGGATCGTCAAATTCCAAATCGAAAACGGCATTGAATACCTCGTCGTTTTAGGTACAACGGGCGAATCGGCCACGTTGACCAAAGACGAGAAAGAACTGGTCATCCAAACCGTCATTGAAGCCAACAACGGGAAATTGCCACTCGTCCTGGGCGTCGGGAGTTTCAATACTGCCGAGGTGGTTGAAGAATTGAAAACGCGCGATTTGTCGCCATTTGCAGCCGTACTTTCTGTTTCGCCCTATTACAATAAACCGACGCAGGAAGGCGTTTACCAACATTTCAAGGCGGTTGCCGAAGCGTCACCGGTTCCGGTTATCTTATACAATGTTCCGGGAAGGACCGCAAGCAACATGCTGCCGTCGACGGTTTTGCGTTTGGCCAAGGATTTCAAGAACATCATCGGTATCAAGGAAGCCGCCGGCGATATTGTGCAGGCGATGCGGTTGATTCAGGGCAAACCCAAAGATTTTCTCGTGATTTCGGGTGACGACATGATTACATTGCCGATGGTTTTGGCCGGCGGAAGCGGCGTGATTTCGGTGATTGCGGAAGGATTTCCAAGACAATTCTCTGATATGGTGCGTTTCGGTTTGCAGCGCAAAGTAGACGAGGCGTACGAATTGCACTACCTGCTGGCCGATTCGATCGACATGATTTTCGAGCAAGGCAATCCGGCCGGAATCAAGGAAGTATTCAAGACATTGGGATTGAGCGAAAATACCGTGCGTTTGCCATTGGTCAGCGCCGACGAAAACCTCGCAGGCAGACTGCGCGATTTTACCAATAAAATGAGTTTGTAAAGGCTCAAAAATCAGCCGTTTATTATTGCGAAAAAATAATTTTGTAGTGTGTAATTAATAACTAAATTTGCTCCCGACGTTTCGGGAGATTTTGCGCGGGCAAAAAGCCTGTAAAATCAAAGGAATCAAACAAAAATAATGAAGAAATTTTTATCAATAATACTTCTTGCTGTCGTCGTTTGCTCGTGCAGCCAATACCAAAAAGCGATAAAATCTGAAGACGCCGGCGTCAAATTCACCGAAGCCGTAAGGCAATACGACAAAGGCAAATACAACAAAGCCATCCGTCTTTTCGAGATGATCGCCCCGGCTTACCGCGGGAAACCACAGGCCGAAAAGATGTTCTACCTGTTTGCGATGTCGTATTACAAAACCGAGCAATATTACCTGGCCGGTTATCAATTCGAAAGTTTTGCGTCGAGCTATCCGAAAAGCGAAAAGATAGAAGAAGCCTCTTATTTGGGCGCCAAAAGCTACTCGATGTTGTCGCCTGTTTACAGTTTGGACCAAGGAGATACGGTAAAAGCGATCGGCAAATTGCAGAATTTCATCGATGCCTATCCGAATTCGGAATATTTCGCCGAAGCCAACGCAACGCTCAAAGTACTGACCGACAAGCTCGAAAAGAAAGCATTCGAGATCGCCAGGCAATACAACACCATCGCCGATTACAAGTCTGCGCTCGTGGCACTCGACAATTTCATCGCCGATTATCCCGGAACGGTTTACAAAGAAGAAGCTTTGTATTACAAATTCGATTCGGCTTATAAATTGGCCCTGAACAGCGTCCCGTCCAAAATGGAAGAACGTCTTAATAACGCCAAAATCGCACACGCCAACCTGATCAAGTTCAACGGCGAAACCAAGCACAAGGCCGACGCGGAGGACATGCTTGCCAAAATTGACAAGAATTTACAACAATATAATAAACAACAATAATCATGGATTTAAAAAAGACGAATGCTCCGGTGAATACGGTAACGTACAACAAAACCCTTATCGAGGAACCAACCGGAAATGTGTATGAAGCGATCACGATTATGGCCAAAAGGGCGAACCAAATCAATTCTGAGATCAAAAAGGAATTGACCGAGAAATTGGAAGAGTTTGCTACTTACAATGACAGTCTCGAAGAAGTTTTTGAAAATAAAGAACAAATCGAAGTTTCAAAATTCTACGAGAAATTGCCAAAGCCGCACGCACTTGCGGTACAAGAGTGGCTTGATGGTAAAATCTACCACAGGGATACAACCAAATAATCCCAAGACATGTCAGTTTTAAGCGGTAAGAAAATATTGCTCGGGATTTCCGGTGGCATTGCTGCATACAAAACTGCATCGCTTGTGAGACTTTTTATAAAAGCCGGCGCCGAGGTCCAAGTGATCATGACGCCGGCTTCTAAGGATTTTGTGACGCCGCTTACCTTGTCGACACTTTCCAAGAATCCTGTGCATTCTACTTTTTATGATGAAAATGACGATACTTCCGAGTGGAACAACCATGTCGAATTCGGGCTTTGGGCCGATTTGATGCTGGTTGCGCCTGCGACGGCGAATACATTGTCTAAAATGGCCACGGGCAATTCCGACAACCTTTTGATTGCGACGTATTTGTCGGCCAAATGTCCGGTTTATTTTGCGCCGGCGATGGATTTGGACATGTACAAGCATCCGTCAACATTGGAGAGTTTTTCGGCTTTGCAGAAATTCGGAAACATCATGATTCCGGCAGAAAACGGCGAACTCGCCAGCGGATTATCCGGCGAAGGTCGTATGGCGGAACCCGAAAATATTATTGCCTTTCTCGAAGCCGATTTATCGGCCAAATTGCCGCTCAAAGGAAAAAAAATACTCATTACGGCCGGGCCGACATACGAAGCGATAGATCCTGTGCGTTTTATAGGCAATCATTCCTCGGGCAAAATGGGGTTTGATATCGCAAAGGAAGCCGCAAATCAAGGCGCGCAAGTGATTTTGATTTCTGGCCCGACGCATTTGAAGCCCAGAAACAGTAGCATTCAATTGATCTCAGTCGAATCGGCACAGCAAATGTTTGAAGCATGCCACGCAAATTTTGCTGATGTGGATGCCGCGATTGCCGCCGCCGCCGTTGCCGATTATCGCCCGAAAACGGTCGCGCCGCAGAAAATAAAAAAAGCCGATGCCAGTTTGGTCATCGAACTCGAAAAGACGAAGGACATTCTCGCCTCGATGGGCGAAATCAAGAAAAATCAGTTTTTGATTGGCTTTGCCTTGGAAACGGAAAATGAAGTGGAACACGCCAAGCAGAAGATTGTAAAGAAAAACCTCGACCTGATCGTGCTCAATTCGCTCAACGATGAAGGCGCAGGTTTTGGAAAATCAACAAATAAAATTACCTTTATCGACAAAGATTTTAATATGGAACCGATGCCGCTCCAATCGAAAGAAGCGGTCGCGGCCGATATCATCAAAAAAGTAATCGCACACTATGCCTAAAATCCTCCCCTTAATTGCACTCTTTATTTTCGGTTTTGCGCAAGCGCAGGAATTGAATTGTACCGTAACCGTGAATGCCGAGCAAGTTGGCGGAACGAACCAGCAGGTGTTCAAGACGCTGCAGAAATCTTTGGGCGATTACATCAACAAAACCGACTGGACGGGGCAAGGCTACAAACCCAACGAGCGCATCAACTGCTCGATGTTCATCAATGTGTCGGCGTATGCCGGAAGTACGTTTACCGCCACGATCCAGGTTCAGGCGTCGCGTCCGGTCTACAATTCTACCTATTCGTCGTCATTCCTCAATTACAACGACAAGGAATTTAATTTTGATTACACCGAATTCCAGAACCTGACGTTCAATCCGACGGTTTTTGATTCGAACCTCATTTCGGTCATATCCTATTATTGTTTCGTTATCATTGGTATGGATGCCGATACGTTTTCACCCGAAGGCGGCACGGCTTACCTCGAAACGGCCCAGGAAATCGTAAGCGTGGCGCAAGCCGGCGGTTACAAAGGATGGAGTGGAAGCGACGGCAGCGCGAATCGTTTTTTCCTCGTCAACGACATGCTTGCCGAAACGTACAAACCTTTCCGTGAAGCGATGTACCAATACCATTTTCAAGGTTTGGACAACATGCACAAGGATTTGAAAACGGCCAAGGAAAATGTCAAGAATGCGGTCATTAAATTGGCGGAAGTGCATTCGGTCAGGCCCAATTCGTTTATGTCGCGTGTCTTTTTTGATGCCAAGGCCGACGAAATCGTGTCGATTTTTTCAGGCGGACCCAAAATTTCGATTACCGAACTCGTCGATAATTTGAACCGCGTTTCTCCATTGAACGCCGCCAAATGGGCGACCATTAAGTTCTAGATTACTTCATCCTAAACCCATTATCAGCAATGATAACATCGCTTTCCATCAACAATTTTGCTTTGATAGAAAAATTAAGCATTGATTTTTCTGGTGGATTTTCAATTATCACAGGCGAAACCGGCGCGGGAAAATCGATCTTGCTCGGTGCTTTGGGATTGGTTCTCGGGAAACGTGCCGACCTGACATCGCTCAAAAACAAAGAAGAAAAATGCGTGATCGAAGCGCATTTCAAAATCTCCGATTACAACCTGCAGCCGTTTTTCGAAGCCAACGATCTGGATTACGAAGACCAGACGATCATCCGTCGCGAGATCCTGCCATCGGGCAAGTCGCGCGCGTTCATCAACGATACACCGGTTAATTTGCAGGAATTGCAGCAATTGGGCGATTTCCTGATCGACATCCATTCGCAGCACCAAACGCAGGAATTGTCGGAAGACGATTTCCAATTCCGTGTCATCGATGCGATCGCCGGAAACAAAACTCCTATCAATGAATACTCCGGTGCGCTCAAATCGTACAGGAAAGACAAAGCGAGCCTGGGCGAACTGCAGTCGCAACTTCAAAATATCCTGAAAGAGCAGGATTACAATACGTTTCTTCTCGAAGAATTGCTTGCGGCCAATCTCAAGCCCGACGAACAACACGAGTTGGAAACGGTTTATGAGCAACTCAGCAACGTCGAATTCATCCGTGAAAATCTTGATAGATCGTTGGCTGTGGCCAATGAAGAACAGTTTGGCGTGGTGCAGAATTTGCGCGAGATTAAAAATGCGTTGCACAAAATCGCTGGCTTTTCTGCCGATTTCCAGTCGCTTTCGGAACGTTTGGACAGTGTTTCGATTGAGTTTGACGACATTGCGTCGGAGTTGCATCAATTGAGTGAAAAATTGGTGCAGGATCCGGAGCAGCTCGATCTGGTCAACCAAAAATTGCAGGCGATTTACAACCTGCAGAAAAAGCACAATGTCAATACAATTGCCGAATTGCTCGACATTCAAAACGATCTCGACAACAAAGCGGTTTCGGTCACGACGCTCGAAAATGACATCGCCAATCTCGAGACGCGCATCGCCGATTCGGAACAAAATCTCGATAAGATTGCCACCGAAATCCATAAAAACAGGACCCATTCCATTCCGAACCTGACACAGAAATGGGCAGAAATCCTTGCGCAACTCGGCATGCCCAATGTGCGTTTCCAGATTGAAATCAAACCGGTTTCCAATTACCTTGCGAACGGAAAAGACGAATTGCAATTCTTGTTCTCGGCCAACAAAGGCTCTGATTTCGGATTGCTCAAGAAAGTCGCATCGGGTGGGGAAATGTCCCGGATTATGTTGGCCACCAAATCCATTCTGGCGCAATACTCCAAATTACCAACGATTATTTTCGACGAAATCGACACCGGTGTTTCGGGCGAAATAGCCGATAAAATGGGCGAAATCATGAAAGCCATGAGCCGTGAAATGCAGGTTTTCGCGATTACGCATTTGCCGCAAATCGCTGCCAAGGGCGACGAACATTTTAAAGTCTTCAAAATTTCCGAAGGCGACCAGACCAAGACGCAGCTCAAATTGCTTGGACAAGAAGAACGGGTGATCGAGATCGCGCAAATGCTTTCGGGATCGGTACTTTCCGATTCTGCCATAAATCACGCAAAAGCCTTGTTGAACTAAAAAAAGCAAGTTATATTTGTGGGTGTAATTTGTGAATTATGCAATTTTACGCACTTACCTAAACCAATTTTTATGATCATAGAACCAAGAATGAGAGGATTCATTTGCCTGACCGCGCACCCTGCCGGAGCCGAGCAAAGCGTCAAGAATCAGATTCAATATGTCAAATCAAAAGGCGCGATCGATGGTGCCAAAAAAGTGCTGGTCATTGGCGCATCGACCGGTTTTGGGCTTGCTTCGCGGATTACGAGTGCTTTCGGTTCGGACGCTGCAACAATTGGCGTATTCTTTGAAAAACCGCCAACGGAAGGCAAGACCGCTTCTCCGGGCTGGTACAATTCGGCTGCGTTTGAAAAATTCGCGCAAGAAGCCGGATTGTATGCCAAGAGCATCAACGGCGATGCTTTTTCGGATGAAATCAAGGACGAAACCTTGGCATTGATCAAAAAGGATTTGGGAAAAGTCGATCTTGTGGTTTACAGTTTGGCTTCGCCGGTCAGAACCAATCCGAAGACAGGCGTGACGCACCGTTCGGCATTGAAACCGATCGGAAATACGTATACGAATAAAACGGTTGATTTCCACACTGGGAAAGTTTCGGAGATTTCAATCCAGCCGGCCAATGAAGAAGATATTGAAAATACCGTTGCCGTCATGGGCGGTGAAGATTGGGCGATGTGGATCGATGCGCTCAAAAAAGCAGATTTGCTGGAAGAAGGCGCGCTGACTGTAGCGTACTCGTATATCGGGCCTGCGTTGACTGAGCCGGTTTACCGCAAAGGAACAATCGGGCGTGCCAAAGACGATCTTGAGGCGACCGCATTTTCGATTACAGACAGTCTCAAAGATTTGGGCGGGAAAGCGTATGTGTCGGTCAACAAAGCGTTGGTGACGCAAGCCAGTTCTGCGATTCCGGTGATCCCGTTGTACATTTCGCTGTTGTATAAAATCATGAAGCAGGAAGGCGTTCACGAAGGTACGATCGAGCAGATCCAGCGTTTGTATGCCGAAAGATTGTATGCCGGAAAAGACGTCCCGACCGACGACAAAGGGCGGATCCGCATCGACGACCTCGAAATGCGCGACGACATCCAGAATAAAGTAGCCGAATTGTGGACACAGGCGACTACGGAAAATCTGGCGGAAATTGGCGATCTCGAAGGCTATAGAAAAGATTTCTATCACCTGTTCGGATTCGACGTTCCCACGGTCGATTACAAGGCCGATGCGAATGAAATGGTGAACATCGAAAGCATCAAGTAACAATAGCAACAGATAATTTTAGCCACGAGTTGTTTCGCCAATTCGTGGCTTTCACTTTTTAAAAAAGACACCATGTACAATTTACTCAAAGGAAAAAAAGGAATCATTTTCGGGGCGCTCGATGAAAATTCCATTGCGTGGAAAACCGCCGAAAGGGTTCATGAAGAAGGCGGTGTTTTTGTGCTCACGAATGCTCCGGCTGCCATGCGAATGGGAACGATCGACCAGTTGGCGCAGAAAACCAATTCCAAGATTATTCCCGCCGACGCGACTTCTGTCGAAGATATTGAAAACCTGATCGGGCAATCGATGGAAATCCTGGGCGGAAAAATCGATTTTGTGCTGCATTCGATCGGCATGTCGGTCAACGTCCGCAAAGGCAACCATTACACGAACCAGAATTATGATTTTACCGAGAAAGGCTGGAACGTATCGGCCGTGTCCTTCCACAAAGTCCTCCAGGTGCTGTACAAAAAAGACGCGATGAACGAATGGGGAAGTATCGTGGCGCTCAGTTATATGGCGGCGCAGCGCGTTTTTCCGGATTACAATGACATGGCAGATAATAAGGCATATCTCGAATCGGTTGCGCGCAGTTTTGGCTATTTCTTTGGAAGGGACAAAAAAGTCAGGGTCAACACGATTTCGCAATCGCCAACGCCAACTACGGCGGGACAAGGCGTGAAAGGTTTTGATGAATTCATCTCGTATTCGGATAAAATGTCGCCGCTGGGCAATGCCACCGCGGTGGATTGTGCCAATTATACGGTAGCGATGTTTTCTGATCTGACCAAAAGGGTAACGCTGCAGAATCTGTACAACGACGGCGGATTTTCAAACATGGGTGTGAGTCAGGAAGTTGTGGAAATGTTTGCGAAATAATTTTTTATGTGAAGAAATCGCTTTGATTAATGAGGTTGTATTTCATCGTTATTAACATTTCTTTAAGAGTTAAAATATTGTTATGGGGTAAGTATTTTTTAACTTAGCGAGCAATATAAACCTTAACAACCCAATTAACAATGAAAAAACTTTACGTTGCGGCATTTTTACTTGCCATTTTCAGTCAGGCCGATGCACAAGTCCTGAACCAATCGGCAGGCTGGCCCAATGCAGCATGGACGATCACGGGAGATTACAATGCTGATCCTTCTGCATTTGAGGGTAATCCGACTACTTCTGCCAATTTTGCTTTTGACGACGACGACGCCGGAAACAGCGCGCACGAAGACAATATCGCAGCCGAATCACCGGTTATCGATTTGACTCCGGCTTTTACTGCGGGAGAAATGAACATTACCATTTCTACGAATTACGGTTATTACTATTTGGAGTATGACGTTTTGCAGTTCGAGTACTGGGATGCGGCAATCGCTTCTTGGGTGGCTTGGCCGGGCGGAACTATTCCGGGCAACAATACAGAAATATTGGATGATTTCTGTTCGATTCCAAAAACACTTTACATCACCAATTCACTGAGCATTTCTGGTTTTACACCCACGCAATTGAGCGGTTTCAAATACAGGATTTATTACAATGACGACATCGATGCGGGAGACTGGAATTACGGTTTTTGCTTTGATTCGCCAACCATTACCTCGTCTGCATGTCAGGCACCAACAGCTTTAGCGGTAGCGAACATCACGAATGACGGTGCAGACCTTTCGTGGGATGCCATCACAGGGATTACTGGCTTTGAGTATGTACTCGACCAGGATTCGGCTGATCCGGCTGGTGCAGGAACGGCTACAACCGATTTGACTTATGTGGCTTCGGGATTGGATGCTTCAAGTGTTTATTATTTCCACTTGAGAACCAATTGCGGCAGTTCATTCAGCGAATGGCGGACGATCGAAATCATCACTTCGGCCGATGTGCCGGCGAATGATTCGTGCGCGACTGCAACTGCGATTCCATCTTTGCCTTATACGGATTCTTTAGACGCATCCGCAGCGACCAACAACGATGGCGTTATCACGGTTTGTTCCGGTATGAATGATGGCGTTTGGTATACATTCCTGGGAACTGGTGGCGACATCAGGGTTGAATTGACAGATGTTTTGGGCTGGGATCCAGAATTGGGCGTATTCACAGGAAGTTGCGGTACATTCACTTGCGTGGATGAAGTAGACAATGGCGGTGGTGATGTTGGTGAGGAAATCCTTATCCCTGCAACTGTTTTAGGAACGACTTATTACATTAATGTCGGGCATTACAATGGTTCCGATGACAACCCGGAAGGTATTTTCACGCTTATTGTAGAAGAGGCTGTTCCGCCAACGCCAATCAACAACGATTCATGCGCTACTGCAACCGCTATCGCGTCATTCCCATTCTCTGAAACACTGGATGCTACGGGCGCGACAAACAACGACGGTGTAATCACTGCAGGTTGTGATACGGCTATGAATGACGGTGCATGGTATACTTACACCGGAAATGGATTTGAAATCGGAATTGAATTGACCAATGTTGACGGATGGGATCCACAAGTTGATGTTTACACCGGAACTTGCGGTACTTTTACTTGTGTGGGCAGTGTCGATGCTGGAGGCGGGTCTGGCGATGAATCATTGACTGTGCCATCAGAAATTGGCGTAACTTACTACATCAATGTGGGCCATTATGATGGTACCGACGATTATCCGGAAGGGCCTTATTCAATTGCTGTAGATGCAACATTGGCTGCAAAATCGTTCAGCAATGCCAGTTTCAAAGCTTATCCTAACCCGGTTCAGAATGTGTTGAACGTGTCTTACGACAATACAATCGATACGGTTGCAGTTTACAATTTATTGGGCCAGCAGGTTGTTGCAAAATCGGTCAATGCGAAAAATGCGCAAATCGATTTGTCTGGACTCAATCAGGGAAGCTATATCGTAAAACTTACTTCAAACAGCGAAGTGCAAACGATGAAGATCATCAAGCAATAAGTTAATCTTCTGAATTAAAAATCAAAACCACCCCAAAAGGGTGGTTTTTTATTCGCGGTAAATGTTAAAACTTTAACTTTTTTTTATAACTTTAGGACATGTATAATAACCTAAATTAATCTAACATGAGAAAAACTACTTTTAATTTGAAGTCAGCGTTTATGGCCGCGGTGACTTTCATGGCGATGTCATCGGGTGCAAATGCCCAATGTCTTACCGCGACAAATGGCTTGTATCCCGCAGCAACGTACACGCCCGCAACTTGTGATGGAGTGGAAGTAAACATCATCACAGAGCTTGGTTATGCCAGCGAATATTCCAATGTGGATGTAACCCTGGGGCAAACCTACACGTTTTCAAGTTCCGTCGCGACCGACTACATTACGATCAGTACGGATGATGGTGTGACTTCAGCCGCTTCAGCCGTAGGCGCGCTTACCTGGGTTTCGACGCTCGATGGTGTAGTGCGCTTCTATACGCATACGGATGCCGCTTGCGGGGCGAGCACAGTGTTCAGGCTACGAAATGTAAAATGCGGGATTCCTTCACCCGATGCCCCTGATTTTGCGAACCTGCAATACCCTGGTACAGCAACCGTAGATTTGTTGAATAGCGTAACCGTTTACGGGCAGGTTTATGAAGGCGGACTTACAGATGTAGAGCCGGGTTTGGGCGGACAGGCTGCCGGAATTACGGCATGGGTCGGAATCAACGATGCCAATACCGATCCGAGTACGTGGACGTATTGGGTTGAAACGACGCACAACGCTGCGCACGTCAGCAACAACGATGAGTACATGGCCGAAATCGGCGCAAACCTGCTTCCTGGAACGTATTACTATGCTTTCCGTTACCGATTGAATGCCGGTAATTATTTCTACGGCGGAATCGATGCTGCTGGTGAATTCGGGAATTTTTGGAACGGTACGACTTACATCAGTGGCGTACTTACCGTGAATCCTTTGCCAAACGACAACTTCGCCGGAGCGCAGGCGGTAACTTGCGGAACTACCTATGAAGGCGATACGGGCCTTGCGACGCTTGATGAAGACGATGCTCCGGATGGCGGTAGTGTCGACCTCGATGCGCCTAATTTGTGGTACAGCTACACCGGAACCGGCGCGGCGCAAACCGTTACGTTGAGCCTTTGCGGATCGCTTTACGATACTTCGGTAATCGTATACACGGGAACAAGCGGCGCCTTGACTTATTATGCCGGAAATGATGATGGTTGCGGCATTACGCTGCAATCGTTCCTGACATTTGAATCTGATGGAACAACTACCTATTACATAGCCGTTGAAGGTTACAATCCGGCAAGTTATGGCGAATTTGCTATGGCCGTTACCTGCGCCGATGTGACACCGCCGGCTGTCGCTAATCAAACTTGCGGCACTTCGTTGACGGTTTTAATGGACGGCAGCGATACTGCTTCAGACAACTCTTTTGGTGATGCGGCGGTTGTTCAGCCAGAATGTGACCTGTTTGGAACCATTCAGGATGTGTGGTTTGCCTTTGAAGCGACTTCTGCCACTGCGGATGTATTGGTGACCAATGGAACGATGACCTCTTCCAACTTCAATGTCTATTCAGGAACTTGCGGCACATTGACTGCCATTCCGGATGCCTGCAATTACAACCTGACTGCAGCAACAACCGAATCATTGACCGGATTGATTGCCGGACAAACGTACTACATTCAGGTGTGGAGCAACACGGCAGAGCAGGGAACGTTCACCTTGAGGGTCACCGATACCGGTTTGGCCGTCAATAATTTCGACGCTTCGAATTTTGCGCATTATCCGAACCCGGTCAAAGATGTGTTGCATTTGTCTTATAAAAATAACATCACTTCGGTGGCTGTTTTCAACCTTTTGGGCCAACAGGTAATCAGCAAATCGGTAAATGCAAACGAATCGCAGATCGACATGTCTCATTTGCCAAACGGCGCTTACATGGTTAAAGTGACCGCAGACGATCAGGTAAAAACAATCAAGATCGTCAAACAGTAATACCCGCATAAACGATTAAAAGCCATCTTTTTAAGGTGGCTTTTTTTTTAATCCAAATCGGGGATGTGATTTTTTTTTACTATTTTAGGGTGCAATTTAAACCAACCAACTCTTATGAAAAAAATTACTCTGTTGCTTCTTGCTTTCCTTTCCTATACGGGATCCAGGGCGCAAGTGGCAAGTTACCTATTTTCGCAATCGACAGAATCGTATGTGCCGGTTGCGGGCAATTCTTCCTCGGCAGCCGATGACGATGGATCCCAAAACAACATTCCGATTGGATTTAATTTTGATTTCAGCGGAGCGACTTACACGACGTTCAGCATCAACGTAAATGGCTGGATCAGGCTGGGCGGATCGATTACGGGCAACCCGTGGGTCAACAGCATGGCCAACAATTCAGGTGCTGCACCATTGATTGCGCCTTATTGGGACGATCACAACCGCACGGACGGAATGATTACGTATCATTTAAGCGGCGCGTCTCCGAACAGGATCCTCGAAGTGGGCTGGAACAACATCAACATTTCAACCGGAGGCGGAGTCAATACGATCAATTACGGCTCTTTCAAGCTTCAATTGCATGAAACGACGGGAGTGATCGACTTTATTTATGGCGGTTTGGCGCCGGGCGGCCAACTTTCTGCCTCAGTCGGAATCAATGATGCGACTTCTTTTTTGAGCGTCACGCCGGGCATCACTGCGACCGCTGCATCTGATCTGGCCAACAATGGAGTCAACAACATCGGATTACTGAGCGGAAAGAAACTGACTTTTACACCGCCTGAGTCTTGTTCGACTGCGCCTGTGCCGGGAAATACACTATCCAGTCTTGCATCGGTGTGCTTAAACATGCCATTTACATTGAGCTTACAAAATAATGTGAGCGATTTTGGAATCAGCTACCAGTGGCAATCTTCTGCTGATGGTGCCAATTTTGTCGGTATATTCAACGCGGTTTCCCCGACCTATACGGCAACGCAAACCGCGTCAACGTATTACCGATGTGTGGTGAGTTGCGGCGCCAATTCGGTTGCAAGTACGCCAATTCAGGTTTTGCAGAACAATCCGTTGCAATGTTACTGTACGCCAACCTACACGAACGGTAAAACCGACGGCGATTTGATTTCAAATGTATACATTCAAGGAACATCGCTTTCCAATAACACGGGTGCGGTGCCGGTTAATCCATCATACACTTATTTTTCAGGACAGCCGAATTATACTGCCACGTTGCAGGCCGGCGTCTCGTATGATGTGGAAATTACCGTGGGTACTTTTGGCCAGCAGGATATTGCCATTTGGGTCGATTACAACGACGATGCTATTTTCACCGAATCAGAAAAAGTTGGTTTTACCGCCGTTCAAATTGGAGGCGGAGGAACAGGTATCATCACCATCCAGCTCGGTTGTGATTTGCCGCCAGGCGTACACAGAATGAGAATCAGGGATGCCTGGAATACCACGGCATCTTCGATGGATCCGTGTATGAATTATGGCTATGGGGAAACCGAAGATTACGACATCACAGTATTGCCTGCAACGGGTTGCCAAAGGCCTGAGGGACTTTCGGCCGATAATGTAAGTTCCAGCGGTGCGGTTTTGTCGTGGGATTTTGGCTGCGGGCATGTGTCATGGGACGTTCATGTGACGACACACAATGGCGAATTTCCAGTTGATGATCCGTCGAATCCCAATGCAGATATTGGTCTGGTCATTTCGGGATTGGATGCCAACACAGGTTACGATTTTTACGTCAGGGCGCATTGCGATGGAGATTTGGTCAGCGATTGGGCCGGTCCATTCGATTTCACCACTTTGCCGCAAGGGATTGCCAATGACGATTGCGAGACTTCCTTGGAATTGATTCCGGGGGCTAACTTCGCCGAACATGCGATCGTGGCGACCAATGTCGCGGCAACCAAAACGGTTGGTCAGCCCAATCCGACTTGCGGCCAATTCAATTTTGGCGGCGATGTGTGGTTCAGCGTCGTGGTTCCCGAAAACGGCAACATCACCATCGAAGTGCAGCCCGATCCAGGTTCACCGGTTATCGATACGGCCCTGACCGCATTTTCAGGAGATTGCGCCGGCGGATTGACCACTTTGGGTTGCAGCGATGACGAAGGCTTAGATGCGTTCTCGATGCTCAATCTAACCGGATTGACGCCGGGTTCTACCGTTTACGCGAGGGTTTGGGAATATGCCAACGATGTGCATGGAACTTTCCAGGTCTCGGCTTGGAATCCGACGTTGAAGACGCAAGGTTTTGATGATGCCCTTTTCCGGTTTTATCCAAATCCGGTCAAGGATTTCCTGAGCCTGTCTTACAGCAATGCGATTTCTGAAGTGGAAGTATTCAACCTTCTGGGACAAAAAGTATTGGCCAAAATGCTTAATGCCAATCAGGGCAAAGTCGATTTGACGGCACTTTCCAAAGGCGCCTACATAGTCAAGGTGGCTTCAGGCAACCAAACCAAAACAATCAAGATCATCAAAGAGTAATAGTGATTTTCGAACAGCAAAAGCCGCCCCAAGAGGTGGCTTTTCTTTTTGATAAAGCTTATATTTGTTAAAAATTTGCAGATGTTTTTTTCCCTGATCATTCCGGTTTACAACCGACCCGACGAAATCGGCGAACTTTTGGAAAGCCTTGCCGTTACCGATTTTACAAAAGAATTTGAAGTGGTTGTCATTGAAGACGGCTCTTCCATCGATTGTAAAGCGGTTGTCGAAGCGTATCAGAACAGGCTGCAGATTTCGTATTTTTCGAAGGAAAATTCAGGACCGGGTGATTCGAGAAATTTCGGGATGCGAAAGGCCAGGGGCGATTATTTCCTCATTTTCGATTCCGATTGCATCATTCCGAAATCGTACCTGACGGAAGTTGACCGCGAACTCCAAACGAATTACACCGATTGTTTCGGCGGGCCCGACGCCGCGCTCGATTCGTTCACCGACATCCAAAAGGCGATCAATTTTGCTATGACGTCAATCGTTACTACAGGCGGAATCCGTGGCGGTTCGGAGAAAATCAGCAAATTCCAGCCGCGCAGTTTCAATATGGGAATTTCGAAAAAGGCGTTTGAGGCTTCGGGCGGTTTCGGTAACATCCATCCTGGCGAAGATCCTGATTTGTCGATCCGTTTGTGGGATCTGGGTTTTGAAACCCGGCTTTTTCCAGGCGCGCATGTCTACCACAAAAGGAGAATCGACTGGAGCAAATTTTCAATGCAGGTCAACAAATTCGGAAAGGCGCGGCCCATCTTGGATTCGTGGCATCCGAAATACGCTAAGTTTACATTTTTCGCCCCGAGTATCTTCATATGCCTTGTATTTGCGGCGTTGCTGTTATTGTTGTTGGGACGTCCGTTTTGGATTTTTCAGGTCATCCTTTATTTTGCCATCGTATTGGTTTGGTCGTCGGTGATCAATAAAAGCGTTAAAATCGGGTTGTTGTCGGTCATGGCCGTAGGAATTCAATTTTACGGTTACGGCACGGGATTTCTGCAATCTTTTTTCAAGGTACGCATCCTCAAGCAAAAACCACAGGAAGCATTTCCGGAATTATTCTTTAGAAAATGACAAAAATCATCGGACTCACAGGCGGCATTGGGAGCGGCAAAACCACGATTGGGAATTACTTCCGCTCGTTGGGAATCCCGGTTTACGTGGCCGATGAGGAAGGCCGGAAACTGACCGATTCAGCCGAAATGCTTGCTCAAATCAAGACCCATTTCGGGGAAGCTGTTTTTCTCGATGGGAAATTGAACCGCAAGCAACTTTCAGAAATCGTCTTCAATAATCCGGAACAATTGAAGATTCTCAATGGCATCATTCATCCCGCGGTAAAAAAACATTTCGCCCAATGGATCGAATCGGTCAAGGAAAAACCGTTTGTCGTTCGCGAAAGCGCGATTTTATTCGAAAGCGGCAGGTACATGGATTGCGATTTCATCATTACCGTCACGGCGCCCGAAGAACAGCGGATTGCGCGCGTCATGAAACGCGATAATTTGTCGGCGGAAGCGGTTTCGGATCGGATTAAAAACCAGATGTCGGATGAAGAACGCATCTCCAAAAGCGATTTCGTCATCCAAAACACTAACATTCAGGATGCTGAAAAACAAGCAGCAAAAATCTTAAAAAACCTATCAAATCGACAAAAAACAGTTTAAATGTTAATCTTTGGTTAATGTATTTAACGTTCAAATGTTAAAATCCTAACTTTGTTAAGATGAATAAATTGTTTTTCCGATTGCTTGTTTTACTGATGAGTTTGTCTTTGATAGGCATTATTCTGGTTCAGGTTTATTGGTTCAACACTTCTTTTAAAAACAACGAGGAGCAGTTTCGTTTTCATGTGAAACAGGTTATTGGCAACGTGGCCGATAAGTTGCAGAAGGAAGAAGCGTACAGTTTCATAGACAAATACAAGAAATTAAAGGATAGCATCGGGAAGGAGCCGCAAAAAAGCGACTTTCTCGAATTCGGTTATTACCAGCGAAATTCGCGTACGAATGAGACGATTATTTATTCGAACAACATCATTTCTGAAGATTACAACATATCCTCATCGTTCTTTGATAAAAAAATTGACAGTTTAAAGCTCAAAAGCTTTTCGGCCAAACGGGTCACAGAAGTATACAACAACGGAATTGATAATTCCGTACAGCAAAAAATCGTTCCCGACGTTAAAATCCAGAAAACGGGCAACCTCGACATTCTCGACAATGCCCAGTTTGAGATTTTCTTCAAGGACATCGCTTCGGCAAAACCGCTTCAGGAAAGGGTTTCAAAAGAGAAACTCGAGAAATTGTTGTTTACCGAACTCAACGAATACGGCGTCAAGACGCCTTTTGAATACGGTGTTTACAGCAACGGCCTGGCGACGAAAATCCAATCGGACAAATTCAGGTACGCCAAAAACGATACGTATACGATCCCGATTTTCCCGGACAACGAAGGCAACAACAAATACCAGCTGATGGTGAGCTTTCCGCACAAGGAGAAGTTTTTGTTCTCGGATTTGGTAGGGATAACGATACTGTCGATTGTTTTTACCCTGATTATCATCATCGCTTATTCGAGCGCGTTGAACCAGTTGATCCGTCAGCGCCACATTTCAGAAATCAAGACCGATTTCATCAACAACATGACGCACGAGTTCAAGACGCCGATAGCGACCATCAACCTGGCTTTGGATGCGATCAAGAATCCGAAGATCATCAACGACAATGAAAAAGTGACGCGGTACCTGCAGATGATCCGCGACGAAAACAAACGCATGCACGCGCAGGTTGAAAATGTACTTCGGATATCAAAGCTTGAAAAGAAAGAGCTCGACATTACGAAAGAGTCGAGCAACATCCAGGAAATCATTGATGATGCCATCGATCATGTGAACCTGATTATTGAAGACCGACAAGGTACGATTACGACGCATTTCAATGCAACGCGCACGACGGTTTTGTTAAACGACGTCCATTTTACGAATGTCATCGTAAATATATTGGACAACGCGATCAAGTATTCGCCCGAGGAACCAAAAATCGACATCTATACCGAAAACGTAAAAGATTTCGTTATCATAAAAGTAAAAGACCAAGGCGCCGGAATGAGCAAGGTCGCGCAGAAAAGGATTTTTGAGAAATTCTACCGCGAACACACCGGCGATTTGCACAACGTGAAAGGACACGGTCTCGGACTTGCCTATGTGAAAAGGATCATAGACGACCACAACGGTCAGATATTTGTAGAAAGTGAAAAAGGAAAAGGAAGTACATTCATTATTAAAATACCACTCATTAATTAAAAAAATATATGGAAACAGAAAATAAAAAAATCCTTTTGGTAGAAGACGACCAAAATTTTGGAGCCATACTCAAGGATTATTTGACACTCAACGACTTCGATGTCACGTTGGCCAAAAACGGAATGGAAGGTTTCGAAAAGTTCAAGAAAGACACCTACGATTTGTGTATTCTTGACGTCATGATGCCTTACAAAGACGGCTACACGCTGGCAAAGGAAATCCGCGAGAAAAACAAGGAAGTGCCAATCATCTTCCTAACGGCCAAATCGATGAAGGAAGATGTGCTCAAAGGCTACAAGGTTGGCGCCGACGATTACCTGAACAAACCGTTCGATTCTGAAGTGTTGCTGATGAAAATCAAGGCAATCATCCAAAGGAAATCGGCAGACGTTAAAAATGATCATGTGAAGTTCGAGTTCCAGATCGGGAATTTCCACCTCAATTCGAAATTGCGTTTCCTGACCTACAAAAACGACGAACCGATCAAATTGTCGCCCAAAGAAAACGAGCTTCTGAAAATGCTCGCCGTTTACGAAAACGATTTGATGCCGCGTGAACTCGCACTCACGAAGATTTGGAGAGACGACAATTACTTCACCTCAAGAAGTATGGACGTTTACATCGCCAAACTTAGAAAATACCTCAAATCCGATGAAGACGTTGAAATCCTCAACATCCACGGAGAAGGATTCAGGCTTGTAGTGAAAAACAAAGCAGAATAAATGAAAAGCCTCGAGAAATCGGGGCTTTTTTTTTGTGTTTCTTTGCAGAAGTCTTTGCTGTCTTTGTGGTAAATTAACCGCAAAGTGCGCTAAGTTTTTGCAAAGTTTTTGAAGTTTTCTTTAAGCTGTTCCTGCTTTTCGTTGCAATCTTTTTAGCATTGGCGATTCTCCATTCTGAACTTGTATAGAATCGCTAAAAAGGATTTCCTCTACAATCAGGGCTAGGGTTGTCGGAATTATTTTGAATCTCGCTAACTCGGCCATTGCGCCGCCTGGCTCCATCGCTAAAAATGTCCACTGGATATTTTTTTAACGCTCGGCCCTAATCAGGGCTAGGGCAAATCTTTCCATTCAAGTTGCAACCCAAAACAAATTTTCCCATCCTTCGTCACCGTAAAGAATTCCGGCCTTTCCCCAACAATCGCATTCACCTGTACGTCATCGCCCAAATTGAGTTCGCGCAGGAAGTTCATCTCAAAATTCTGCAATTGCATTTTCAAAATCGGTTGCAATGCCATCGCATCAAGGCACCATTCCAGGTATTTGACATTGTTGGCATGATTTACAATATCCAAATCAGACAATGCCACTTTGCGTTCGGCCACGATTTGCGCCTCCTTCAAGACATTGATCCGTGAAAGCGGAATTTCCGTCGCATGCCATTCCGGGAATTTCTCAAAATGGTCGTGCGGCAGCGCCAATGCTTCGGCCTTGCGCAATTTCGTATTCAAAACCGCCCAAAAAGTAGACGCGCCGACGATTTTCTTACCATTCAAATACATTTCAATATTCCGTACCGAATTCGCGCCCTGCAAACTCTCGATCCAAGTCTTCACAACCACTTTATCCTGCCATTTCGGCAATTCGGTAATTTCCACGCGAATGCGGCTCAAGACCCACGCCTGATCGAATTGTTGCATGTCGTTGAAACTGAGTCCGCCCACAATCGAATGTTCGGCCGCCGTCAACTGCAACAAATTGCACAGATTCACATAATTCAAATAACCGTTCGGCGCGCATTGCGTGAAATTGATGTCCCATTCGTGGGAATAGATGGAAGTAAAATGATCGGCTATCGGCATTCGTTTTTGGTTTGATTTTCTATGTAAGTGATGATTTCGCCGGGGTTGGTTTCATAATCGAACCATTTGGCATTTTCGGTCCGTTTGAACCAAGTAAGTTGGCGTTTGGCAAAGCGTCGCGTGTTTTTTTTGATTTCCGATACGGCAAAATCCAATGTGAAATCGCCATCGAAATAAGCAAACAATTCGCGGTAGCCGACGGTTTGCAAGGCATTCAATTTTTTATGCTGATGTAATTTTTCTGCTTCGGCGAGCAAACCCGCTTCCATCATCAAATCGACCCGCTGGTCGATCCGGTTGTAAATCGTCTGTCTTTCTGCTTCCAAACCGATAATGATCGCAGTGAAATGGCGTGTGTTTTTCTTTTGGTTCAGAAAAGTCGAGTAGGGTTGGCCCGTCGCGACGCAAACCTCAAGCGCGCGCATCATGCGTTGCGGGTTTTCGGTGTCGACGATTGCAAAATAATCGGGATCGCGTTGTTGCAGTTCACTCTGGAGAAACGCAATTCCGTTCAATTCATAGGCTCCGGATATTTCACGGCGCATTGATTCAGGCACATCGGGAAAATCATCAAAACCTTTCAAGATCGCATCGACATACAATCCCGAACCGCCTACCAAAACCGCAAAATCGTTCGTTTGAAACAATTCATCCAGTTTCGCAATGGCTTCCTTTTCGAAATCGCCAACGCTATAAGCTTCAAAAATCGATTTATTTTGGATGAAATGATGCGGAGCCGCAGCCAATTCATCCGGTTCCGGAACGGCAGTGCCAATGCGCATTTCCTTGAAAAATTGCCGTGAATCGCACGAAATGATGTCGCATTTAAAATGCTGCGCCAATCGAATGCTCAGCGCGGTTTTACCGATCGCTGTCGGCCCGATCACCGCAATCAGGAATTTAGGCTTCATGGTCGTTGAGTTTTGAACCGCAATTGTAGCAGTATTCGGCGTTGTCGCGATGCCCGTAGACGCTGCAATTCGGACACGATTGCGTATTGTTCTCGGCATCGGCTTTTGACATGAATTGCGCCGTGATCAGTCCCGTCGGCACCGCAATGATGCCATAACCCAAAATCATAATGACGACCGATATGAGTTGCCCCAACGGTGTTTGCGGCGTAATATCGCCAAAGCCAACCGTCGTCAGCGTCACAATCGTCCAATAAACACTCACCGGAATGCTCGTGAATCCGCTTTCGCGTCCTTCTATCATATACATGATCGTACCGAGGATGATGCAGATGACAATTACGGTAAACAGGAAAACGGCGATTTTGTTCCGGCTTTTGCGCAACGCTTCGGTCAACGCATTTCCGGCGCCCACAAAATGCCCGAGTTTCATGATCCGGAACACGCGCAGCAATCGTATCGCACGAAGCGAAAGCAAAAAGTGCAATCCCGGGAACAGCAAATCGATGTAAGCCGGTAAAGTCGCCAGCAAGTCAATGATGCCGTAAAAACTGAGCATGTATTTGAGTGGTTTGCCGACCGAGAGTACGCGTCCGATGTATTCTAGCGTGAAGAAAATTGTGATTACCCATTCGATGATTTGCAGTTCGGTACCGTATTTCGCATGGATTTCCGCCACACTTTCCAGCATCACGGCGACAATACTGATGATGATCAGGACGAGCAGGATGACATCGAAAAGTTTGCCCGCCGGCGTGTCGGCTTCATAAATGACCTGATGGAAACGGCGGCGTAATTGGGCTGAGGCGATCGGCTGCAAATGTTGTGTTTTAGAAGTTACCCAAAAATACGCAAATCCTAAAAGGAAACCGTCTTGACCGACTTGTTTTTGCGCAAATGATCCTGAATGATCTTGCGTGTGTCGCGGTTGTGCTGCATCGGAGTGAGGATGTTCTTGAGAATCTGCAGGTTGTGGATCTGGTAATTGAGGTCGAAAAAAGTATAACCTTTGTAAATGCCTTCTTCGATCAGCACGGCGCTGCGTTCGTTGGTCGTCCTTCCGCGGTCAATGATGACAAGGGTTTTGTTGTCGAATGAGAGCTTGTCGATGAATTCCTGGACGCGTGCATTGTATGCTGCCGGAATTTCTTTTCCGATGCAGGCACCGTTGCATTCCTTGATCTTGTACTGGAAACATTCGGTGTCGGTTTCATACAATCCGTTCAGTTTCTGGCACATTTGGTATTGCGCACTGATGCGATAGAACGCATTTTTGGCTTCCTGAAACGACGCATACGAAGTGATTTCCTTTTTGCGTCCGTCGGCATTTTGCAATTTGAGGCACAAATAACCATTCGCATCGGTCTCGGCATACAACGCCCACGGCAAAGTGGTTTTGCTTTGCGAACGGTTGTAAATCGGTTTGTTGATCTTGATTTCTTCGTTTTCCTTGAGCAATGCGACGAGTTCACTTCCGGTTTCTTCATACGTCACGGCAAAAACCTCAAGCTGGATTTTTTTGCATTTGGAAGTAGTGCCCGTAAAATGCTGGTTCACTCGCTTCTTGATGTTGCGGCTCTTGCCGATGTAAATGATTTTTCCGTCCTGGCGGTGGATGTAATAAATTCCGGTCCGCGACGGCAAATGTTCTACAATATCAAGCAATTTGGGCGCAAGTCCTTTGATCACTTCTGTTTGGATCAGGCTTTTGACGATTTCCTTGCTCAGGTCTTTGTCCAAAAGCATCTTGAACAATTTGAGCGTCGCCATCGCGTCGCCGTTTGCGCGGTGCCGGTCGGCAATCGGAATACCGAGTCCGCGAACGAGTTTTCCGAGGCTGTAAGAGGGTTGTTCCGGAATCAATTGTTTGGCGAGTTCGACCGTACAAAGTGTTTTCGATTCGAAGTCGTATCCCAATCGCTTGAATTCGGTACGCAGAATCCGATAATCGAACGAAGCATTGTGCGCCACAATAACGCAATCCTTGGTCATTTCAATAATGCGTTTGGCGACCTCGAAAAACTTGGGCGCCGAACGCAGCATGGCGTTGTTGATGCCGGTCAGTTTGACCACAAAAGGCTGGATCGGGATTTCGGGATTCACGAGGCTGATGAACTGGTCGATCACTTCATGCCCGTCGAATTTGTAGATGGCAATTTCGGTAATTCCTTCCTCGTTGAATTGCCCTCCGGTGGTTTCTATGTCGAGTATTGCGTACAAGTAGAATTATAAATGATGATTATAAATGATCAATCGGAATCTGAAATTCCAACATTATCTCGCGCCAAAGATACTGCTTCCAATCCGAACCATATTACTTCCGCATGAAATTGCGAGTTCGTAATCGCCCGACATGCCCATAGACAAAATCGAAAAATCGGAATTAGTAGCGGCATATTGGTCGAAAAGTGATTTCAAATGCGTGAATTCTTTTCTTATTTGTTGCTGGTTTTCAGTGAATGTGGCCATTCCCATCAAACCTTTTACTTTAATGTTTTTGAGGCTTTTATAATCTTCAGATTCGAGTAGGTTTTTCAATTCGGCATCGTCCAAACCAAACTTGGTTTCTTCTTCCGCAATGTGAATTTGCAGCAAACAATCAATTACGCGGTTGTTTTTGAGGGCTTGTTTGTTGATTTCCTCGAGCAATTTCAAACTGTCGACGCCGTGAACCAAATGTACAAACGGCGCCATGTATTTGACTTTATTCGTCTGTACGTGGCCAATCATGTGCCATTTGATGTCTTTGGGCATTTGCTCGAATTTGTCGGCCATTTCCTGCATTTTGTTTTCCCCGAAAATGCGCTGGCCGGCATCGTAAGCTTCCATGATCTGGGAAACAGGCTTGGTTTTGGAAACCGCGACCAGCGTGATATCGCTTGGCAATTCGGCTTTGATGGAAAGTATATTTTGTGTGATCGACATAACTAAATTTCATAAACAATCAGGCCGCTCCTGAATTTGGGTTCGATATAGGTGCTTTTGGGTGGCATGATCAGGTTGTTGTCGGCCAGCGCCTTGATTTCGGATATTTCCGCCGGGAAAAGCATAAAACCCACCTCAAACTCGCCTTCGTCGATGACTTCCTTGATCGTTACGATCGATTGGTTGCCGGGAATGTAATCGATGCGCTCATCGTTTCTCAGATCGGCGATGCCTAAAATCGGATGCAGCACTTTTTCATACAGGATCTGCGCGTCCAGGCTTTCGAGGACATTGCCAAAATTGTTTCCGTCCTTGATCTCCAAACTGTAAAATTCGCCGTCGAGGTACATGCCGAATTGGAATTTCTTCGTCGGCTTCCACAATTCCTGTTCTTTGTTTTTGATCCAGAACAGTTTCGACAATTCAGACACGAAACTTTCTTTCGAATGCCCGTTCAAATCACGGATGATGCGGTTGTATTCGTAAATCTTGACATTGCTTTCGGCGATCAGGAAACCCATGAAATAATTGAGGTGCGGATTGCCCGATGCCTTGTCTTCCTCATACAGCAATTCAGCCGAGGCGGAACGGTGATGGCCGTCGGCGATATAAACGTCACCGATGCTTTCAAATTGTTGCTGCAGCCATTTTATTTCAGATTCACCGTCGATTTTCCACAGCGTATGCTTTTCTTTATTGGTTGTCGAAAACTCATAAAGTGAGGCAGTTGACTTTTTTTGGTTGATCCAATCATTTACATCGGAATCATCGGGATAAGTGATTAAGACCGGCTCGGTGTTGAAACCCGTCTGGTGCAAATAATCCTTGAACAACTCCACACGATATTGCAATGTATCCTCGTGTTTTTTGATGGTGTTTTTTTGATAATCTTCGATGCTTGTGCCGGCGATGATCCCGGTAAAGACACGGTTCCTCGATTGGATTTCGTACACAAAAAACACCGGATTCTGCTCTTCGATCAGAACATGCTCGGCCTTGAAATCGTGGTACTTTTGCGCAACCAGCTTGAACCGCTTTTCCAGACCAATCTTTTGCTGGTTCACATAAGCCGGATTCAGGATGTGCAAAAACGAAAACGGATTGAAATCGAGATGTGCTGCCAATTCCGCCGGACTGTAATCGTCATAAGTGCGGCACGTGACGAGACTCACTTTATCGGGTGTCGGGCGCACAGCGTGGAAAGGGACGATTTTGGCCATCTATTCAATTGATAATTTATTCCGCTGCGCTCCATACAGTTTGGCTACGCCTTGGGTGACAATTGATAATTGATAATTTTCGCAGTGCGTTTCATTATCAATTATCAATTATTCATTGTTAATTATTTAAACATTTTCGCGATTTTCTCCGCCTTTTTGCTTTCCGAATAATCATAAAATCCTTCACCCGATTTGACGCCCATTTTTCCGGCGCGCACCATATTGACGAGCAACGGGCAAGGGGCGTATTTGGGATTCTTGAATCCGTCGTGCATCACGTTCAGGATTGCCAGGCAAACATCGAGTCCAATGAAATCGGCCAATTGCAACGGTCCCATCGGATGCGCCATACCCAGTTTCATTACGGTGTCGATTTCGTAAACGCCGGCCACGCCATTGTAAAGCGTCTCGATCGATTCGTTGATCATCGGCATGAGGATGCGGTTGGCGACAAATCCCGGGTAATCGTTGACTTCCACGGGGACTTTTCCGAGCTTGACCGACAAATCCATGATCAGCTTGGTCACTTCGTCGGAAGTGTTGTAACCGCGAATGATTTCGACCAATTTCATGATCGGCACCGGATTCATGAAGTGCATGCCGATCACGCGTTCCGGATGCGAAACCACCGCGCCGATTTGCGTAATCGAAATCGAAGAAGTGTTGGTTGCGAGAATGGTATTGTGCGAACACGCATCATTCAACTGCTTGAAAATATTCAGTTTAAGTTCGGTATTCTCAGTCGCTGCTTCAACAACCAGATCAACGCCGGTAACGCCGTCTTTGATGTCGGTGTAAGTGATGATGTTGCCAATCGTTTTGAGTTTGTCTTCTTCCGAAATGGTTCCTTTGGCCACCATGCGGTCAAGATTCCCGGCGATGGTCGCCATGCCTTTGTCGAGTGATTTTTCAGAAACGTCGATCAATTTGACGGTGAATCCGCTTTGTGCGAACGTGTGTGCGATTCCGTTGCCCATGGTTCCGGCTCCGATGACAGCAATGTTTTTCATATCTTGATTTGAAAATTTAAGTTTTTGAAATATTTTGAACCATTACTTCACATAGCTTTTATTTTCATAGGAGTTCAGTGAATTTCATTTAAGGAATTAAGCGGCGTTAAGCTTAATGAACCTTAATTCCTTAATGGTTCAATTTTTATATTGTTATTTTTTGAAGCAATCGATGATTTGATACGCCACGCGCAACGCATCGGTGCCGTGTTCCAAAGTCACGATTGGCGTGGTGTTGTCGGTAATCGCGTCGGCGAAAGTTTCGAGTTCGTCGAGGATCGCATTGTTCTGCTCGATGTCGGGATTCGCAAAATAGATCTGCTTCTTGATGCCTTCCGCATTTTGCAGGATCATGTCGAAATCACCCGGAACTTCGGGCGCATCTTTCATCTTGACGACTTCGCATTTCTTTTCGAGGAAATCGACCGAAATGTAAGCGTCCTTCTGGAAAAACCGCGATTTGCGCATGTTCTTGAGTGAAATCCGGCTCGCGGTTAAGTTGGCCACGCAGCCATTTTCGAATTCGATGCGCGCATTGGCGATATCGGGCGTGTCTGAAATGACCGAAACGCCGCTCGCATTGATGTGTTTTACTTTGGATTTGACGACGCTCAAGATCGCATCGATGTCGTGGATCATCAAATCGAGGACGACGGGAACGTCGGTGCCGCGCGGGTTGAATTCGGCCAGGCGGTGCGTTTCGATGAACATCGGGTTTTCGATCAAATCCTTGACGGCAATGAAAGCCGGGTTGAAACGTTCTACATGCCCGACTTGCCCTTTGACGTTGTGTTCCTTGGCGAGAGCGATGATTTCTTCGGCTTCCTCGACCGTGTTCGAGATCGGTTTCTCGATAAAGATGTGCTTGCCCGATTTGATCGCGACGCGCGCACATTTGTAATGCGAAAGCGTGGGCGTGACGATATCGATGACATCGACCGCATGGATCAGCGTGGCGATGGTGGAGAAATGTTTGTATCCGAATTCGTTGGAAATCTTCTCGGCATTTTCCTGGTTTTCGTCGTAGAAACCAACCAGTTCATACTTTTCGGATTGCTGCAGCAGCCGCAGATGGATTTTTCCCAAATGTCCGGCTCCCAAAACGCCAATTTTTAGCATATTGATGAATTTTGAACAAAAATAGGAATTTAATGATAATGGATAATTGATATTTGATAATTATTTGGGGCACTCGAAAATTGTGGATTGAAGCTACAAATCCTAGCCCCGATAGTAGTGAAAATCCTTCTTGGAGCTTGCGGAAAGAAAGATTACTTCACTAAGTTAATATTTTTCAGAGGAGTTCAGTGAATTTCATTTGCAACGGATAGCGGGACACGAGCTCCTTAAAAAATAACTTAAGGAGCGAACTGGTGAAACAAACGGCTTCAAAAATTCAATTACTTTCTTATTTTTACGCAAATTAATCACCCCGAATTTTGAAAGATACCGCCAAACACCAAGGACTCAGAAACCAATTAGCCGAACTGCTCGCCAAGAAAGGGATCACGGATAAAAACGTGCTCGAAGCGATCAAGAAGATTCCGCGCCACCTGTTCCTCAATTCCTCTTTTGAGGATTACGCTTACCAGGACAAAGCCTTTCCGATTGGCGCCGGGCAGACGATCTCACAGCCTTATACCGTGGCGTTCCAAAGCCAGTTGCTCGAAGTGAAAAAAGACGATAAAGTACTCGAAATCGGTACCGGATCAGGTTATCAGACGGCGGTGCTGTTTCACATGGGCGCGAAAGTGTACAGTGTGGAGCGTCAGAACGAACTCTTTAAGCAAACCTCGGCATTGCTGCCCAAACTCAACGTGCGGCCCAAGCATTTGTCGTTTGGCGACGGGTACAAAGGATTGCCGAACCACGCGCCGTTCGACAGCATCATTGTCACGGCTGGCGCGCCGATTATCCCGAAACCATTGATGGCGCAGCTCAAAATAGGCGGCAGGCTTGTGATTCCGCTGGGCGAGGAACACCAGATCATGACTTTGCTGATCCGCAAGAACGAAACGCAATTCGAAAAGCACGAGTTCGGTGAATTTCGTTTTGTGCCACTGCTTGAAAATAAAAATTAAAGTTAGACGATGATGAAAAAAATTACGCTGTTACTGTTACTTTTCTGCACAAGCGTTGCATTTTCCCAAGACTACACGGGTGTTTTGGACTTACTGCTCCGGAATAAAAGGGAAGAAGCCAGGAAATTGTTCGACAAGCAGTTTTCGAAAACCAAGGAGACGAATATCGATTTGCTGTTCCTCGACGTGTTCCTGAACGAGCAGATGGGTCAACTCGACTTTGATGAAAATTTGATCGGCACGATTGAAAAATTGCCCAATTCGGAACAATACGTGCAGATTTTCGCCAACAACAATGCGATTTTGGGCAACATCACCAAAGATCCGGCGAATGATCTGACGTACAAGAAAATCGACAAGTTGGCCGCTTCGCCAAAATTCAAGAACCTGTCGATCGTAAAATACAGGAAAGCCACGCTCGACAAAAAGCGTTTTCAGATGGAAAGCGCAAAGCAATTGTTCAAAGAACTCGGGCAAATCGAGCAATGGCAGTTTTGCGGCGTATTTGAAAACCTCAATGGCAGCGGACTCGAAATCGAGTATGAGCCGGAAGCCTATCCAAAAAGCGACAAGATTTTTGACGCCAACAGCAACGGAAAAGTCAGCTGGTACATTCCGCTCAAGCCGCAAAGTGAAGGGTATCATGTGTTTGCCAACGAAAGTGAATATGGCAGCGGAATCATGTATGCGCAGACTTTTGTCGAATCGGCCGAGAAAAAGGAATATTTGCTCAGTTTCGGTGCGAAATTAGGCCTCAAGATATTTTTGAACGACAGGGAAATTTATTTCAATTCCGAAATCAGCAACGCGAATCTCGATGCATACACGATCCGGATTCCGCTTGAAAAAGGCTACAACCGATTGCTGTTCAAAATTGAAATCGGAAGCGGCAGCGATTATTTTTCGGCGCAGCTCAAGAACAAAGACGGTGCTTTGGCGCAGGATTTGAAATTCAGCCCGACGTTCCAGCCGTATCCGCAACTTCCCGAGGGAACTGAAATCGCCGCGGCTGAGATCAAATCGGATTTTGAAAGTTATTTCGACAACCTCGTCAAATCTGATCCGAACAATGTCTTGTACCGCTTGTACCAATTCAACGCCTACGAAATCAACAGCAAAAAAGTAGAAGCGCTCGAATCGCTCGAAGGTCTCAATGAAAAATACCCCAACAGTTCGATCATAGCCAGCTACTTGATGCGGTATTACAACCTGCTCGATGACGATGCGGAAAAGGTCAATGAAATTACGAAGAACATCGAGAATTCGGACGTAGATTATTACCTCGTGCCGTACCTCAAGCTCACCGATCGCGAATGGCTTACGAGCAGCCCGATCCAGGAACTCGAAAAATACCGTGATAAATCCAGGAAATACAAGAACCGTTTTGCCGAGCAGATGTATGATTTCATGATCATTTCAAGGAAGGCGGATATCGACGGCATGATTTCCTCGCTCGACAAGATCATCGTCGATTCGCACCACAATGAAAAACTCGAAGTCTTGGCCGCGACGTTCTATGCGCGCCTCAAGAACGACAGTCCCAAAACGGTGTCGTTGCTCGAAGCGTTGACGCAAAAGGCCGATAATTATGAAGCCAATGATTGGTTGCTCAATTATTACAACGAGATGAACCGCAAGGACGACATCAAGCGCATTCGGCTCAAAAGGATTGAAAATTACAATTACTTCAACAGTTTCAGGAGCGATTACATCCAGATGCTGATTGATGAAAATCAATACGAGAAGGCACTTGAACTCGCAGATGAAAACCTCAAGTATTTCCCGTATTCATTCACCAATCTTGAAAAGAAGGCGCGCATTTACACGCTCATGAAAAACGACAAGGAAGCCGAAAGGAACATCCGCCAGTCGCTGATCTACAATTCGGGCAATGGAAGCCTGCGCAAGACGCTGTATGATTTGACCAAAACGCCCGACGAAATCGAAGAAATAGCCACCAAAGACATCTACAAAGTCATCAAAGACAGGCGCAAATCGACACTCAAAACCGACTACGGCGTCGTGGTCCTGCTCGACGAATTCATCGTAAACGTGTTGCCCGAAGGCGGCCGCAAATCGAAAGTGATTTTCCTGTATGAGGTGACTTCTGAAAGCGGCATCGAGGAAATGAAGGAATACCAACTCAGCAGTTCCAGCAACAACCTGATCAAATCGGAAATCGTCAAGCCCGACGGAAGCATCGTTCCTGCCGAGGAAGGCGACGGCATGCTCGTGTTTGCCAACCTCAAGGTGGGCGACGTGATTTACATCGAATACGACACGAACTACAACAATGTGGGACGGTTTTTCAAGGATTTCAATATTTCGGCTTATTTCAATTCGTCGTATCCGTCGGTCGAGACGTCGTTTACGCTGATTGCGCCGTCGGATAAAAAATACAATGCGGCATTCAACAACGGGAACATTGCGCCGATCGTAAAGAAAATCAACAACAAAACCTGTACGACCTGGAAAAGGAACAACACGCCTGCGATTCAAACCATGGAAAATTACGGCCCTGTTTTCAATGACCTGGCCAATTCGGTTTTCGTCGGGACGATCGGCTCATGGAACGACATTTCGAACTGGTATGCCGATCTGGTCAAGAAAAACCTCAAGGTCGATAAAATCACCAAGGATACGTTCAATGTGATATTTCCATCAGGCACGACCGGTTTGACGCAACGCGCGATCGCCGAGAAGATTTACGCCTACATCGAAACCAACATCACTTACAGTTCGCTCGATTTCAGGCAAAGCGGCTACGTTCCGCAAAAGCCTTCCAAGACGATCACGACCAAACTGGGCGATTGCAAGGACGTGTCGACTTTGTTCGTCGCGCTTGCCCAGCTGGCCAATCTCAAAGCGAATCTGGTTTTGGTTTCGACCAATGACAACGGCTTGAAGGTCATGCCGCTTCCGTCGAACGATTTCAACCATTGCATCGTGAAAGTGGTCGTGGATGGCAATGAGATGTTTTTGGAACTGACCGATAAATTCCTTCCGTTCGGTGCATTGCCCGTGACCTTGTACAATGCCAAAGCGCTCGTCATTCCGTTTGACAAGAATGAGAAAGTGGCGCCGATTTCGATTCCGTTCGACCAATCCGCCAAAAGCATCAGGATTTCGGAAACTACGGTGACTATCGACGACAAGGCCAAGACTTTCGCCAACAAACAAACGGTCCACGGCGCACTCAAATCCTACTACAACGAATTGTTTGCCGCATCGACGACCGAAGAAATGCGCAAACTCGAACTTGAAAAAGATTACAATTCGAAGCTCAACAAAGTCGTTGCGCTGCAATCGTCGAAATTGATTCCGAACCAGCCTTTCGACAACAACCTGACATTCGAAACCCAATTCACCGTGGCCGAAAAGCCGCAAAGCGTGGGCAGTTTGAAAATCACGAACATTCCGTTTCTCGACCGCATCCACAGCCGCGATGTCATCACGCAGGAAACGCGCAATTACGATATCATGTATGATAAATATGAGGACAGTTTCGAATACCATTCGGTTGTCATACTCAATATTCCGGAAGGCAAGGCTTTCACCGAATTCCCGGAAAATAGGACCACGGCTTTCAAAGGCCACAGTTATGCATTGAAACTGGAACTGATCAAGCCCAACTCGCTCAAAATCACACGAGATGCGGTTACGCCGTGGAACACGATTGCTGTTGCAGATTACCCCGAGTTCAAGAAATATGTAGAAGAAATCATTGAGTCGGAAGAGAAAATCATCGGCTACAAATAACCAAACCATGAAAAAAAATATACTTTTTGCGTTCTTATTTCCAGCCGTAGTGTTCGCACAGGGATACACCAGTTATTTCACGGGAAGCACGGCCAACATTGCGACGACACCCGAATTCGGCGTCTGCATGATGGGCGGCGCCACCGAACACGACAACGCGATGATCTGGCTTTTGCAGAAAGCAAGCGGCGGCGACGTGGTCGTTTTGCGCAGTTCGGGAAGCAATGGTTACAATGATTATTTGTATTCGGAATTGGGCGTCAATGTCAATTCGGTAGAGACTTTGGTGATTACTTCCGTGGCCGGAGCGACCAATCCGTATGTGCTCGACAAAGTGGCCAACGCCGAAATGATCTGGTTTGCGGGCGGCGACCAATACGATTACGTTTCGTATTTCAAAGACAATGCACTCGAAGACCTGATCAACAGCCACATCAATGTGAAACACGCGCCGATTGGCGGAACCAGTGCCGGAATGGCGATTTTGGGACGTCAATATTTCTCGGCCCAAAACGGTTCGGTCACGACCGCCGAAGCGTTGGCAAATCCATACCATAATTACATGACGATCGGCTCGGAAGATTTCCTGTCGGTGCCGTTCATGGAAAACGTGATTACCGATACGCACTATGACGATCCCGACAGAAGAGGCCGCCATACGGCATTTTTGGCACGTTTGCAACACGATGGATTAGGCGATGTAAAAGGAATTGCATGCAATGAATACGTCGCGGTTTGCATCGGGACCGACGGGAAAGCGCATGTTTACGGCGATTATCCGAATTACCAGGAATTTGCGTTTTTCCTTCAGCCCAATTGTAACAATACGGGTGTGGCCGAAATTTGTGCGTCGGGTTCGCCATTGACGTGGAATTACGGCGGCGAAGCGCTCAAAGTCTACAAAGTGCCCGGAACGATGAACGGCACGAATTATTTTGAGGTCAACAATTGGAAGGAAGCGATTGGATTTGGCGGAAGTTGGGAAAACTGGTCGGTCGATCACGGCGTTTTCAGCACAGTAGCCGGAACTGCGCCCGATTGTATTTTGGCGACCCAAACATTTGAACTTCCATCGGCAGCGGCGACGCCCAATCCATTCACCGATTTTATCGAGATCGATGCGGCAGAAAATGCATCGGTTTCCATTTTTGACGCACTCGGCAAAAAGGTTTTCGAAAGCCTGGAAATGAAGCAAAGCCGCATCAATACAGCTGATTTTGCCAGCGGATTGTATTTCGTCAAAATCGAAAAAGCCGGACAATCAACCACCAAAAAACTGCTGAAGAATTAAGTACCGCGCAGGTTTTCGAACTTGTGCTTGAGCGCGTCCATTTCGTCGAGTAACTTCTGGAGCGGATCGCTGTTGGTTTTCTGCACAGGTTCGGGAGCGATTTCGGTTTGCGCCGCCGCAAGCGCTTTGATTCCAAGCGGTTCGCCTTCAATGTCGCGCAGGATTTTTTCCTTGAGCCACAAAACCACAATCGTTTCGGTGTCGATTTCGAGCAATTCGGCCAATTGTAAAACTTGTTTTCGCGTCGGATTGCGCTGTCCGCTTTCAAACTTACTGATCAAAGCCTGATCGATCTGGAGCAATTCGGCCACTTCACGCGTCTTGAGCCCTTTCTTTTCGCGGGCATTTCGGAGCAGCGATTTCATTAGCGGAATTCTTTCTTGATGCGGTCGAGGTCGCGCTTGGTATCCTGTTCCTTGAGCGATTCGCGCTTGTCGTAGGTTTTCTTTCCCTTGCACAAGCCGATTTCGAGTTTGGCGATGCCTTTTTCGTTGGTGAACAACTTGAGCGGAATGATGGTCAGGCCTTTGGTTTCGACACTTCGGCCCAGGTTTTTGAGTTCCCGTTTGTTCAAAAGCAATTTTCGTTCGGAGCGCGCCTTGTGGTTGAACTGGTTCCCGAACGCATATTCTTCAATCGAAGTATTGATCGCGAAGAGTTCGCCGCTTTCATTAAACTCGCAAAAACTATCCGTAATCTGTGCCTTCCCGAGCCGTATCGATTTGATTTCGGTTCCCGTGAGCACGATTCCGGCATTGTACGTTTCGATGATTTCGTAGTCGAAGCGCGCGCGTTTGTTGAGTATGTTGACCGTTTTGAGCATAGGGGCAAAGGTAAGCACAATTAATTGTAAACCCAAAATCGGCTGTTGATAAGTTCGTCGTACTTGCTGCCGAACGGTTGAAATTTTCGCTAAATTAGTTGTGAACCAATTAATTATACCGATATGATGAAAACAAACTTTAGAATTTTAGTTCTGGTTGCGCTTGTGCTGACCGCTTGTTCGAAGGAAGAAAATTTTGACCAACCGGCCAATGCGGCTCCAGAAGAAGCAATCATTAAAGATCCGCTTACCCCGCAGCAAGTCAACGCTAAGATCGACCAGGCGCTCAACACCAAAGGTTCTTTCGATTGGAAAGACGCGTCGAATAATTTATTGTGGAGCGCCGTGCATCATGGGAATGACGTGGTTTCAATTGGTTTCGGAAGTTCCAAAAATGATTTCGACAGAAGCAAATCGGCTCAAAATGCCAAAATCCAAAATGAATTATTGCAGTTGATCATGGCGTATGAAAATGCGACTTTGGATCAAACGCTGATCACTTCCGATGCGTATCTGAATACCATGGACGTCGTCATTTCGCGCCAGGAAACGATCATCGCCTTGCGCAAAAGCAATCTGGTTCGTTATGTGGAGCCCGGCGATTACAAATATTTTGAGGTCGCAGGCAGTTTGGAACGCAATGCGGAATCGAGCAGTTCGGGCGGTTCGGGTTGCGGATTCGAATCGTCGACCTTGAACACCGCCGATTATACTGTGGTCACGCCAAACGCCAAGGCAGCATGGACGTTGTACCAACACAACATTCCGAATGCCTGGGCTTACAGTACGGGGCAGGGCATCACGATCGGGATTGTCGATACAGGCGTTTCGCCGAACCAGACTTTGCTCGGAAGCAGTTTCAACGACGGTTTGTCGAGCGGCAGGACGATCCAGAAATTTGGCGTTTACGTCGATTCGATCTGGCCTTGGGCAACAGGGACCGATGGTCCGAATGACCAATGCGGACACGGAACGAGCATGGCTTCGGCGGCTGCGGCACCGAGAAATGACAACGGACTGCCTGTTGGCGTGGCTTACAACGCCAATTTGGTGACCTACCGTGCGGCTTCGAATGTGGTGCTTGACGGCGTGCAGGAGCAAAACGGCGTCAAGAATGCGTTTACGGCTTTGGGCAATAATGCGAATGTGAAAATCATCTCGATGTCGATGGGGCATGTTTTTTCGGTCGGAAAAATTTCCGATGCGATCAAATTTGCCTACAGTAAAGGAAAGTTGATTTTCTGCGCAGGCGGAACTTCCACGAGCATTACGACTTTCGTGGGCGTTATTTTTCCGGCGACGATGGCCGAAACCGTAGCCGTGACCGGAATCAAGGAAGGAACCGGTTATGTGAAATGCGACGATTGCCACAGCGGCGGCAAGATCGATTTTACGGTGGTGATGCAACGTTCGGCGACAGGAAATACCGTTCCGGTCGACAGTTATTACGACAACCAGTCAGATTATGTGGGCGGTTCTTCGGTGGCTACGGCTACTACTGCCGGAATCGCGGCGTTAGTCTGGGCCAAGCATCCGACCTGGACGAGGGATCAGGTGTTGGCGAAAATGCGCCAATCGGCCAATTTCTATCCGAACAAGAATTCAGAATTCGGATACGGCAACATCAACGCCTTGCTCGCAGTTCAATAATATCAAGGGAAAGCCCCTGAAACGAAACTATCGGCGAACGTTTTGCCGGTGGTTTTTATTTGCGTTATCTTTGCCAGATGAATCTCCATTCGAACAACCCGCTGCATGGCATGACGCTCCAGAAAATCCTGGAAAAACTGATCGATTATTATGGGTTTGATACGCTCGGCGAACTGATCAAGATCAAATGCTTCAATGAAAATCCGACCCTCTCGTCGAGCTTAAAATTCCTGCGCAAAACCGAATGGGCGCGCAAAAAAGTCGAAGAACTTTACATTCAAACCTTGCCCAAATTAGACAAAGCATAAAAAAAGCCATCAATTGATGGCTTTCTTATTTAGTTTTCTGCGAGTGCTTTCCACCTCCGGATTTGCGTGGTCAGGAATCCCATCATCGCGATGACGAGCAATATATTGATGAAAATGAAAATGCCCAAATTGGCTTCGAGCCAGTCGTGCTGTGGCGTATTGAATATTTTGGTAGTACCGTCGGGTTGTTTCAAATAAGTGACGTGATCGAAAATTTCCATCACCAATCCATACACCAGCGGAAGAAATGCCGGCAATGACCACAGCATCAAATTGAGCGAAATCCCAGAAAATCCTTTGTCCTGCCTGCCATACAGTTTGACGAAAAAATGGGTCGTGAAAACAGCAGACAACGCAAGCCAGTATACTAAAAATACCGATTCGGAGCGGAAAATGGTCGCCATGATTCCCATCACGACAAACAACAAGCCGCTGCCAATAATCGAAATGATCCAACTCCGGATGTTGGTCGCCTTAAAAGCAAAGAAAAACACCGAAAGCCCAAGCGACAGATACAAAATCAGGTAAATGCTTTCGTCGGGAATGATTGGCTTGATCCAATTGCGCGCCAGTATCTCATAATTATCGGCGAGCATTTCCTGCGGCAGAAAGTATTTGTAAGTGGGCTTGACTGCTTGCGCAACACCATTTTCGATGATCGTTTCGGTTTCATTTCCGCGGCCAATCAACTCATATTCGGTAAATTCAGGATAATGATACGTGAGTGCAAACCATTTTTCGACATTGACATTGCCCTTGAGGCCATGCTCGTGCGCAATCGCGAGGTAATCAGTCATCATTTTCTTTACGGCAGCCGTATCGTTTTTCTGCATCAACAAATGGATGTCGGTGTGTTTTTTATCGTCCCAATCGATGTAAAACGATTCACCGCTTTTGTTCATCAGCGAATTATAAGGATAACGGACTTTATTGTATGTGAAAGTCGAATCGGGATTGAATGTCCCATCTTCATTCACCGGCCGTACATAATCGTATTCACTCGTGATAAACGTAGACGCATCGTCGATAATGTCGCATCTGCGCAGCGTTTCCTCATATGAATAATAGCTCCTGACGCGCAAAGTCTTGCCCGTGACGAACGAAATCGAATACGAGACATTGAGCAAACAAACGAGCAAAAGCAACAGCCATTCCTTGAACAAATGGTTCGGCCGCAGGTGGTAGAATGACTTGTAGGCGTTGTTCCTGAAGTAAAAAACAAACCAGATGACAAAGAACAAAAGCGTCACAAGAACGCTGAAGAAAATCACGATTCCGTCGGTGATGTCGTAATCCCTTTCGGCGGTGAAATCGATTTTGCCGTTGGCATAACCGATCAGGAAAAAGACCACATGGAACACCATTGCGAAACAAACCGCCGGAACGATCTTCATGTTCCACAGCAACGGGTTGTTTACGAGTAAATATTTTTGGGTTTTCTTGAACATAAGGATGGAATTAGGAAACAAAAAATCTGCGGGTCGAATTGGAAATGTTCCGGAAATACAGCATCGGGACTTCATGGTCGATCACTATTTTCATAAAACCGTAAACCGAAATATTTTCAGGCAGCGTAATGATGTAAGTCCCGCCGTTGAATTGCAGCGATATCATGCCGAATTTTTCGAAGATTTGAGCCAGGTCGCTTTGCGTGAGCGTACTTTCGAATTCGACGACGAGGTGTTTTTCGGAAACCGCTTCGGGATTTTGCGCCGTCTCATGCAGGTTTTTCTGCACGCCGTTCTTGAGGAAAATGACCTGGTCGGACGTTTTTTCGACTTCGTACAATTGCTGCGAACTCAGTACGATTCCGAGCGGCCGGAACGGTGATTTGGCAATCGACCTGAAATCTTCCAATACCGTCTGCTGTGCCAAAATATCGAGGTTGGCCAAAGGCTCGTCGATCAATAAAATCTGCGGTTTGCGCAACATCATGCGCGCCAATTCGAAACGCATCTTGTATCCCGACGACAGGCTTTTCCATTCAAAATTGCGGAATTTCCGGAGTCCGAGCCGCGCAATGATCAATTCGACCAACAGTTCGTTTTCTGCTGGTTTGTAGCCATAACTGGCCGCGGTAAATTGCAAATTGTCGAACATCGATCCGTACCAGGTGTCGGTGCGCTGCGGAATGTAAATCAGTTGCGACCTCAAATCATAGCGGTCGTCGAAACCAAAATGATAATCGATCTTTCCGCTGGTCGCATACAATTCGCCGCAAAGCAAACGCAACAAGGTGGTTTTTCCGTTTCCATTTTCACCTACGAGTCCGAGGATTTCGCCCTGTTTGAGCTGCATCGAAACCGGTCCGAGCGAAAACCCGTTCGAGCGGTATGCTTTTTCCAACTGGCGCGTTTCGACCAATATTTTTCTTTCGGCTATGTTTTTTTTGGATAAGGTAGCATGAAGTCCGTCGAGTAGTTGCGCGAATTTTTCCTTGTAGCCTTCCATTTTCACATCGTGGCCGTCGAGCCAATTCAGGAAATCGAATGTGGTTTGGTAATGGCTGAATTCTTCGGTGTCGAGCGTGAGGTCGATGATGCGTTTGGTCAGGATGGTGTAATCGTCAAACTTCAGGAAATTCTGCAACTCCTGAAATTGTTTTTCAAATTCGGTCATATAGGGTTATCGTTTGAAATTGCGTTTCAAAAGCGAATATATGACAGTGTCGAGGGATTTTCCGTTAAAGAATTCATTTTCTTTGAGATGCGCTTCCTTTTCAAAACCGTTTTTCTCAAGTACGGCAGCCGATGCCACATTGTCGGGATCGATGATGGCTTCAATCGAATGCAGTTGCATCTCATCGAAACCATAAGCCACGACGGCTTTGATCGCTTCAGTGATGATGCCTTTCCCCTGGTATTCCGGATGCAGCATGTAACCGATTTCGGCGCGGTAATGCTCGGGTTTGATGCGGTAATGGCCGATGATTCCAAGCAGTTTGGGATCGCCTTTGAGCGTAATCGCCCAATTGATGCCTTCGCCGCTGATGATTTTGTCGTCGATCATGCGGATGTGCTCGAGCGCTTCATCGGTGTTGGTCACCAAGGGACGCGGAATGTATTTCATGGTTTCGGGATCGGAACGCAGTGCAAATACGTGTTGGGCATCGTCATTGTTGACCCGGCGCAACAAAAGCCGATCGGTTTCGATTTCGCGGAATGGAAGAAAATTAATGGTCAGCATTATCTTTTGTCTAAAAATTCAATGATTTTTTTGTTGACGAGTGGCGCCTGATCGATGCTCAGGAAATGTCCGGCGTCCTTGATGACAGCGGTTTCCGCATGCGGAATGAGTTCTGTCGCGCGCACCAAAATGTCTACGTCATTGATCACGTCATGGTCGCCAACAAGCACCAATACTGGCATTTTGAGCGTTTGCATTTCCGTTTTGGGAAACCGGACCATCTTCATGAGATCGGGTTTGCTTCGTCCGAATTTATTGGCAAGATAAAACTGTTCTTTGTATTTTCGGTCAATTTTTTCGGGATAATAGGAAAATTGTTCGAAAAAACGGTTGAGCCTTTTCGGACTCGGGAACATTTTGAGTTTGACGGCAGAAAAGGCCTTGGAGATTTTATCGACGCCGCCGAAGGTTTGCGCCGGGCTCAACAATACCAATTTCCCGATTCGGTTCACGGGTTCCAGCGCGAGCAAAGTCGCAACCCAGCCGCCGCGCGACGCCGCAACGAGATCGATGTCTTTTAAGCCATAATAGGTGAAGATTTCATTGTAGAAAATGACCATGTCTTTCGGATCCATTTCTTTGACGGAAGACAGCGATTTGCCCGTTTCGAGCGGATAATCGATCGCATACACGCGGTATTTTTGGCTCAATGCCTGAATATTCGGAAACCACATCGTCGAGCTCGCATCTGTGCCGTGCAGCAACACGACGGGTTTGCCGTTCCTGGGCCCGCTCACAATCACGTGCGCCAATCCATACGAAGTCCTGACATCTTCTTCAATAAATTTGACCTTAAAAAGCCGCAGTGCGTTGTTGTAGGAGCGAAGGTAAAGCAGTTTTCCGGTTTTGGTCGGAAATACAAAGTCGTTCGAATCTTTGGTGACGGCGCAGGAAGTAAGCAATCCTACGGCAAAAAACAGCACAAGTACCTTTCGCATGGTTGATTGGATATGGAACTCCAAAATTAGCCGTTTGCCGTGCGGCTCATCGCATCAATATCCTGAATTTTGTTTCAAAGTTTCCATGTGGTTCGAGGATTTGGATGGCTTCTTTCTCGAATAGATTTCCGGATGCATTCGAGGTGTCTGCATAGCCAAACCACGGTTCGATGCACAGGAATGGCGCGCCGGGCTTGGTCCAGATTCCGAGGTTCGGAAAGCTTTCAAAGTCAACCGTAATCAAAGGTTCACTGTTCTTTGTAATGGTAACCGATTGCGATTCGAGTTTCTTGAACACGAGCGCGTCGTTGGCAAACCATTCATGATCGAGCGGAAGTATGCCTTGGTTCAAAAGCAACTTTTTGGTCTGGTTTGAAATCAGGTCGTTGTCGAGCAGATGATAGTTCAGCGTTTCGTCTTTTTCGAATGCAAGTGCGTAATCTTCAAAATTCCCTGGCAATGCAAAAGCCGGGTGTGCGCCAATGGAAAACGGCATATCCACCGCATTTTTATTCCTGACGCGGTAACCGATCGTGAGTGCGTTTTCGGTCAGCGTGTAAATGATCTGCAATTCGAATGCAAACGGATACATTTGGAGTGTCTCTTCATCAGAAGTCAGTGAAAATGTCACTTCATGGTCGGTTCGGTTGGCGATTTTGAACTCCATGTCGCGTGCAAAACCATGTCGCGGCAAATGATAATCGTGGTCATTGTACCGGTAAGTATTGTTTTTCAAAGTGCCGACAATCGGAAAAAGCACGGGCGAATGTTTGCCCCAAAAATCAGGATCGCCTTCCCAGATGAATTCTTTTCCGGCGTCGTTTGTAAGCGAAATGAGTTCGGCGCCTTTGGAATTGATGACTGCCGTAAAACCTGATTTAGAAAGGGTTGTATTCAAAGCGTAAAGTAAAATTTATGATTTTTTTCTTGCCTCGTAAAGATATTTGATTAATTTTATTTCGCCAACAAATCTATTGTTTATTAAAAACCCTACCTTATGAATGCTAATTTCGAAACCATCGAAAAGGAAAAAATCAATTTCCTTCACTTTCCCAAAACCGATGTATTGCAAGACCGCGACGACCTGAACCAACGCGTGAGCGAACTCAAACGCGCACTAGCACTCGGCAATCTCGAACATTCCAAAACCAAGATTTTCTTTGAAGACAGCCTGTCCAAAAAAGTCGTCGAAACCACCGTTTGGGGCGTGACCGACAAAATGGTCATCCTCAAGAAAGGCTCGTCGATACCGATCAACCGAATTTACAGGTCATTTTAAATCCGAACAAACACCGACATACGTTGGTGTTTTTTTATACTTTTATCGCTGTAACAAAATCGCGTGGCGGTTGACTTACCGATATAAATCCATTGCAATGAAAAATACCTTTGTGAAAGCCGGAATGGCTTTATTTTTTGGACTTTCCACAGTCCTTGCGCAGCAGAACAATCCTTCCAAATACGATTATTACGATACTTTCAATCCGTCGTTCTACACCAAAAACGGAACCGAGACACGCGCAGCCAACGGACAGCCCGGCGCCAAGTATTGGCAAAACAAAGCCGATTACCAACTGACGGCCAATCTCAATGACCAGACCAATGAGATTACGGGCTCAGAACTATTGACGTATACGAACAACAGCCCGGAAAACCTCGATTTTCTATGGCTGCACGTCGACCAGAATTTGTTCGCGCCCGATTCGCGCGGCAATGCGCTCATCCCGCTCAAAGGCAGCCGCAACGGCGCGCACGGGCAGGTTTTTGAAGGCGGACACCATATCAAATCGGTCAAGGCAATCGCAACGGCCAACGGCAAAACGACAGAAACCGACGTCAAATTTGCCATTTACGATACGCGCATGCAGGTTTTCCTGCCGCAATCGGTCAAGGCCAATGGCGGAAGCATCAAACTTAAAATGGAGTTTTCGTTCATCTCGCCCGTTTACGGCTCCGATCGCATGGGAATCCAGGAAACCAAAAACGGAAAGATGTATTCGGTGGCGCAATGGTATCCGCGCGTTTGCGTGTACGACGATGTGAAAGGCTGGAATGTCAATCCGTACCTGGGCGCGGGAGAATTTTACCTCGAATACGGCGATTTCGACATCAACATTACGGCACCGTCTAATCATATTGTGGTTTGTTCGGGCGAACTCGTCAACACATCCGAAGTGTATACCGCCGAACAGCAGAAACGCTGGGCCAGTGCGGCGCAAAGCGACAAAACGGTAGTGATCCGTTCGGCGCAGGAAGTGACCAATCCGGCTTCGCGTCCGTCGGGAAAATCAACTTTGACTTGGCATTTCAAACTCAAGAATGCACGCGATGCCTCGTGGGCTTCGTCTGCGGCTTTCATCATTGATGCGACCAAAATCAATCTGCCAAGCGGAAAGAAATCAATCGCGATTTCAGCCTATCCTGTCGAAAGCAATGGCAACAATGGTTGGGAACGCGCAACCGAATACACCAAATCTTCGATGGAATATTATTCGAAACAATGGTTTGAATATCCGTATCCGGCGGCGACCAATGTGGCTTCAGTTGCGGGTGGCATGGAATATCCCGGAATCGTTTTTTGCGGCTGGGATTCCAAAGGCGAGGATTTGTGGGGCGTGACCGACCATGAATTCGGGCATTCGTGGTTTCCGATGATTGTGGGTTCCAATGAAAGGCAGTTCGGCTGGATGGACGAAGGATTCAACTGGTTCATCAACTCGCTGAGCAGCGTCGATTTCAACAAAGGCGAATACAAAAGGGCGCCGCTGGACATGCAGCAGCAGGCGAATTACATGACCAATCCCGAACTCGAAGCCGTCATGAGCGCGCCCGACAACATGAAAGAAAGCAGTATCGGCGTATTGTTGTACTACAAACCTGCCGCGGGATTGACGATGTTGCGCGAACAGATTTTGGGCAAGGAACGGTTCGATCGCGCGTTTCGGACGTACATCGAACGTTGGGCTTTCAAGCATCCGACGCCAGACGATTTTTTCCGTACGATGGAAAACGTGGGCGGGGAAGACCTCAATTGGTTTTGGCGCGGCTGGATCATCAACAACTGGCGTTTGGATCAGGCGGTCTCATCGGTTAAATATGTGAAGAACGACCCGACGCAAGGCGCGTTGATCACGATAGACAACCTCGATAAAATGGCAATGCCGGTGCAGCTTGACATCAAAACGAAATCGGGCAAGACCGAACGCGTGAATCTGCCTTTTGAAATCTGGCAGCGCAACAAAAACTGGACGTTCCTTTATCCTTCGGCCGAAGCGATCGATTCTATCGTTTTGGACCCGAACCATGTTTTCCCCGATTACAATCCGTCGAATAACAGTTGGGTTTCCGGAAAAAACGCGGTAGCAGAGGATTTGATCCTGACGTCCTACGTGGGCGTGTTTTCGAGCAGCCAAATGCGCGTGAAACTTACGTTTTCTGAAAAAAACAACCAATTGATGCTGCAATTCACGGGTCAGGAACCTTATCCGCTCGAAGCTGCAGGAAAAGACAAATTTGAATTTGCGGGAACAGACGTTTCTTTCCAATTCAGCCCTGATAAATCAACGGTGGTTTACAGGCAAGGTGGCGTCGAATCGACTTTCAAGCGCGACAGATAAGCACAAAAAAAGCACCGGAATTGGTGCTTTTTTTATATCTGGAAATTTCGATTATTCGATGTTGAAGTTGATTGGGTAATTGTAAAGGCAACGCACGGGTTTGCCTTCTTCAATGGCCGGAGTCCATTTCTCGTTGAAGGCGGAAAGCACGCGAACGGCCTCGGCTTTGAGCGCGTCTGTTTGTTTGGCTTCGTAGGCTTTTTCCTCTTCGGTGGCGATTTTTACCTGTTCGGCGGGAACCAGATCCTTGACGCTGATGTAGAACGTACGCACATCACTCATGCTGCCGTCCGGCTCGACCACAAAACTCGCGAAGATCTTGATTTTTTTGTTCTTGAGATCGGGGAATTTGAAATTGTAGCTGATGAACGCTGAAAGCGACAGGTTGTTCTTGAGCTGCGGTTTCGAATCGACTTCTGGTGTGCGGAAGATTTTTTCATTCCTGTCGGCTTTGTCGACAACGGCAACGAGTGTTTTGTCTGCGGCGGCTTTATCGGCGGCGATTTTATCGGCTTCGGCCTTGTCGACAGTATAATTCTGTGCCGACATCGAAACGGCTGCGCAGCAACATCCCAAAAGTAAAATTGATCTCATTCCCGGATTTTTTTCAAATATAAATATTTTTTTGGAGCAGTAGAATTAAATGGGTGAAAATGAATTGGGTAAAAATATAAAGCCGGCATTGCTGCCGGCTTCTTGTCAATCTTCGTAATAGTTGAAGTCTCCGCCTTCATTTGCCAAAAGGATCTCAATCTTGGTAATGGTGCTCATGCTTTTGTTTGCATTGGCACCGGACTGAAACGAGACATTGACGAGTTTTTGCCTGCCTTGAAGCAGTTCAATCAGTCGGTCGACCAATTTTTGTTCGTCAATGTCGATGAAGTTTTCCTTTTCGGATAGGAGCCTTCCCGGCATTTTAATAGTGACATTTGTTTTGTCCATACATCTATTTGTTTAGTGAAAAATTGACTTTGCACAGTAAGCAAACCGGGTATGTATGGTAAATTTACAGCCTCATCTTGGCTCTTGGGTTACAGGAATTCCATAAAATGTTAACACTCTTGAATCCTATTACGAAAAATTCTTTAAATGAAAACCTGTTGTAGGATTACTTCTCCAAATCGGTCTGGTTCCTGAAAACCAGTTTGCCGTCGAATGCATCGATCAAAATAATGCTCTCGGTTGCGATATTCCCGGCCAGGATTTCTTTCGAAAGCTGGTTCAGCACTTCGCGCTGAATAACCCGTTTCACCGGCCTTGCGCCAAATTGCGGATCAAATCCTTTTTCGGATAAATACGCAATCGCTTCGGGCGTCGCATCCATCGCAATGCCTTGTTGGGCGAGCATTTTGGTGACCGATTTGAGTTGGAGGCCAACGATCTGCTGGATATTCGCACCCGTCAACGGCGTAAACATCACAATCTCATCGATGCGGTTGATGAATTCGGGGCGCACCGTTTGCTTGAGCAATCCGAGGATTTCGGTTTTGGCCGCTTCGGTCGCCGCTTCGATTCCGCCCTTAAGGTTTTCGAATTTCTCTTGGATGATCGCACTTCCCATATTCGACGTCATGATGATGATCGTATTCTTGAAATCGGCGAGACGGCCTTTGTTGTCGGTCAATCTTCCTTCGTCGAGCACTTGCAATAAGATGTTGAACGTGTCGGGATGTGCCTTTTCGATTTCGTCCAAAAGAATCACCGAATACGGTTTCCTGCGCACGGCTTCGGTCAATTGCCCACCTTCGTCATACCCAACGTATCCCGGAGGCGCGCCCACCAAACGGCTCACGCTGTGTCTTTCCTGGTATTCGCTCATGTCGATTCGCGTCATCGCGTTTTCATCGTCGAACAGGTATTCGGCCAATGCTTTGGCGAGTTCGGTTTTACCAACGCCCGTCGTCCCGAGGAAAAGAAACGTACCGACCGGTTTTTTGAGGTCCTGCAAACCCGCGCGGCTTCTGCGGACGGCATCCGAAACGGCTTCGATGGCTTCTTCCTGCCCGACGACTCTTCGGTGCAATTCGGCTTCGAGGTTGAGCAATTTCTCGCGTTCGCCCTGCAGCATTTTGGTCACCGGAATTCCGGTCCATTTGGCGACGACCTCGGCAATGTCTTCGCGCGTCACTTCTTCTTTGATCAATGAAGTTCCCGATTGGTTTTCCTGCAATTGTTTCTGCAGATCGTCCAGTCTGGTTTGCGCTTCCTTGATTTTTCCGTAGCGGATTTCGGCGACTTTTCCGTAATCGCCTTCGCGTTCGGCGCGTTCGGCTTCGTATTTGAAATCCTCGATTTCGGTTTTGACGGTCTGGATGGCATCGACCACATCTTTCTCCGATTTCCATTTGGCGAAAATCTCGTTGCGGTCTTCTTTCAGATTGGCCAGTTCCATCCCGAGGCCTTTCAGTTTGCTTTCGTCATTTTCGCGTTTGATCGCTTCGATTTCGATTTCGAGTTGCATGATCTTGCGGTCCAAAACGTCGAGTTCTTCGGGTTTGGAATTGATTTCCATGCGCAATTTCGACGCGGCTTCGTCCATCAGATCAATCGCCTTGTCGGGAAGGAAACGGTTCGTGATGTAGCGTTGCGACAATTCGACGGCGGCAATAATCGCGTCGTCCTTGATCTGGACTTTGTGGTGCGTCTCGTATTTTTCCTTGATGCCGCGCAGGATCGAGATTGCACTTTCCGTGTCGGGTTCGTCGACCATGACTTTTTGGAAACGGCGTTCGAGCGCTTTGTCTTTTTCGAAATATTTCTGGTATTCGTCTAATGTCGTCGCGCCGATGGCGCGCAATTCGCCACGGGCGAGTGCAGGCTTCAAAATGTTGGCCGCATCCATTGCGCCATCGCCACCGCCGGCGCCAACAAGCGTATGGATTTCGTCGATGAACAAAACGATGTCGCCTTCAGCAGAAGTCACTTCCTTGACGACCGATTTGAGCCGTTCCTCAAATTCGCCCTTGTATTTCGCACCGGCGATCAGCGCGCCCATGTCGAGTGAAAAGACGATCTTGTCCTTGAGGTTTTCGGGCACATCGCCGTCTACGATCCGGTGCGCGAGACCTTCTGCAATTGCGGTTTTACCGACTCCGGGTTCACCCACAAGCATCGGGTTGTTTTTGGTTCGGCGCGTCAAAATCTGCAGCACGCGCCGGATTTCCTCATCGCGTCCGATGACCGGATCGAGTTTGCCGTTTTTGGCCAATTCATTCAGGTTTTTGGCGTATTTGCCCAAAGCGTTGTACGTTTCCTCGGCCGATTGCGACGTGACGCGTTCGCCTTTTCGGAGTTCGTCAATCGCTGCCTGCAAGCCTTTTTCGGTGACGCCCTGGTCTTTTAGGATTTGCGCGACTTTGCTTTTCGATTTGAAAATAGCCAGGATCAGATGTTCGATCGAAACGTATTCGTCGTTCATTTTCTTGGCGATGATTTCGGCTTCGTTCAGGGTCGAATTGGCTTCGCGCGACAGCGTAACATTGGCACCCGAAACTTTCGGGAAACTCTGGATCGTGCTGTCGAGAATCTGCTGGAACAGCGAAACATTGACGTTGAGTTTTTTGAGGAGGAACGGCGCGACATTTTCATCGACCTCAAAAATCGCCTTGAAAAGGTGTTCGTTCTCGATTTGCTGCTGCCCGTAACTTTGCGCGAGCAATTGCGCCTGCTGCAAAGCTTCCTGGGATTTGATTGTTAATAGATTTATGTTCATAATACGTTAATTGCTGTTTTGTTGCGTTTGTGTTTTTGTAACTTTGATGTCGCCCTCGCAATTGGTGTTCCAATGCGAATAATCTGACTTTTTGACACATTTGAATGCAGTTAAATGACAAAAAGTCGCAAATAAAGACAAAATGAGCCTTTTTAAAAACCTATTCGGTACTGATGACCAACGCGGAGAATCGCAAGTTCCCTGGAAAATGCTGACTAACGTGTCGCAATTGGACCAGATCATCGAAGAATCGAAACACAATCCAGTCTTGATTTTCAAGCACTCGACGCGTTGCGGAATCAGCCGCATGACCCTCAAAAGATTTGAGGGCGAATTCGATCTTTCTTCTAAAGTTACGCCGTATTTTTTGGATTTGCTTCAGTATCGCGGTGTTTCTGATGCAATTTCACAGCAATTTAACGTAGTGCACCAATCGCCTCAATTGCTGTTGGTTGTAGATGGGAAGAGCATTTATGATGCGTCGCACGAATCGATTGATGTTTCAGATCTGGCCGCCCGATTGTAATTATCGCTTGATCATTTCCTGAGCATAATTGTGCTCATCTACCAAATAGGTAAGCCGATACATTCCGTGCTCAATTCAGAAATATTCAAGTGTTTGTTGCAGGATTCGGGCAAAATCCGATGGTTTTTTGAGCGGCCGTTTCATCTGTCGAAAGTGTCAAAACAAGGGACCGGGCCGCTGTATGCCACAGTAAAATTATCGCCCGGAAAGAAAATGTGTCGAGATGCAGATTTCATTCAATGAAAAGATGACGAAATTGTCGGCCTGGCCATTCCTCGCGTCAACATAAGTCAGTTGCGGATTTTCAAAACACCACAGGCTTTCCAATTCAAAATGATCGTTCACATCAAGCGATGTAAAGAAGTTGTTATCGCATTGAAGGTGCACAAATGCGGCAATTCAGAAACATCAATTGTGGCGAGTTAATTGATCTGGCACGTAAAAAACCAGATGTTGGGCGTGCTGGAAAGATCGAGTGATGTAAGCTCGTTATCGGCGCAATTGAAAACGCCAAGATCGGTGAGATTGCTGATGTTTACCGATGTAAGATTGTTCAAGCTGCATTCGAGTTCTTCCAGTTGGGCAAGCATCGAAACATCGAGCGCGGCCAGATTATTCTGGAAAACATTGAGGGATTTGCAGGTTGGTGAAATATTGGATGCCTTCGAGCGATTCGATCGATTGCTGCATCAATTGCAGGCTCGTCACCGCTTGGGCTTCCTGAAGTGAAATTTCGCCGGCATCATCGCTGTCGGCATCCACATCCAAAGTATAATCGTTGCCGATGTCGACGCACGGCAAATTGACGAGTGCGTTTTTAAAATTCGCATCGGGAATGTTCAGGATCTGCCCAGAGGCAAAGCAATAGACAGTACGAAAATGGAAAGTAGTGCGGGCTTAATAAACAGCGGTTTACATAAGGTATAAAAAAACCGCTCGAAAGCGGCTTTAATCCTTACTCATAAAATTCGGCAACGCCATCGCTATCGGAATAGACGCGCGATTTGCCGTTTTCGAAATAATATTGCGTATGGCCATTGTTGTTGCGCATGTAGACGAATTTTTTGCAATCGGCGATACCTGCGGCGGTCATCCTGCCCGAGATCACGTGGGTTTCGTAGGATTGATAGGTTGCTGCGGTTACCATATAGGTTGTCGAAACAACAGTAAAATAGTCGCCGCTACCCGAAATTGTCCCGTCATCTTCAATAAATGAACTTTGCGCGTGGTTGTTCGGGCCGGTCTGCAATTGCTGTTCGTTGGAATACACGAGGCTGAGGTGTTCGTTGTCCTGGTCTTCAAAACGAATGTAGCCCACGCCGAGATTGGTGCCGATTGAAAAATCGTTCGGAACATTCGACTTGATAATTTTTGACCCGGTAATTTCAAACGTGCCATTAACATCGGGAGGATTCTGGCCCAAGTGGATTTCGAAACCGTGCGACACCATGCTCTCAAAAGCGGTGTCCCCGATTTGCGCGCGGATGTAGGCTTCGGTGCCTTTTTCGATTTGCGGTTCAACGACAACTGGCGCTGGCGCATCATCGCTGCTGCTGCAGGCGGAAAGAAAAATAAGGGTAAGACAGGTTGCAATTGTTTTTTTCATGTTTGTTGGTTTTGGTTTCGTTCAGTTCGGCCTGATGGCCCAGGGTGGACAAACATAACAAAAAATAACAATTGGTCTTATAAGAATCTGAGGTTATTTTCTCACAAACGGCGGCAACAACTTGCTGCACACTTCGCCGAAACCAATGCGCACTTCGGCGTTTTTACACCAGCCTTTGATGATGACCGAGTCATTGTCGTTGATGAATTTGCGCTCGCTGCCGTCCTTCATCTTGATCGGATTCTTGCCGCTCCAAGTGAGTTCGAGCATCGATCCGTAACTGTCGGGCGTCGGGCCGGAAATCGTTCCCGATCCCATCATGTCGCCCGAATTGACGCGGCAGCCGTTCGAAGTATGGTGCGCCAATTGCTGGCTCATCGTCCAATACATGTATTTGAAGTTGGAGCTCGATACGATCGTGGGTTCAACACCCTCGGGTTCGATCGAAACCTCGAGGTTGATGTCGAACGCATGTTTGCCTTTCTGCTGCAAATAGGGCAGTGGCGTCGGGTTTTGTTTGGGCGCTTTCGTGCGGAACGGTTCCAATGCATCCATCGTCACGATCCACGGGGAAATCGACGAGGCGAAGTTCTTGGCCAAAAACGGCCCGAGGGGTACATATTCCCATTTCTGGATGTCGCGCGCGCTCCAGTCGTTGAGCAGCACCATCCCGAAAATATAATCCTCAGCTTCGTGAACCGGAATGTTTTCGCCCATGATATTGACGTCGGTCGTAATAAAAGCAGTCTCGAGTTCAAAGTCGATCATGCGCGAAGGCCCGAAAACCGGCGTCCTTTCGCCAGCCGGGACGGTTTGTCCCATCGGTCGGTGCACCGGAATGCCGGAAGGAACAATCGACGAACTTCTGCCGTGGTAACCCACCGGAATGTGCAGCCAGTTCGGCAACAGCGCATTTTCAGGATCGCGGAACATCATCCCGACGTTGGTCGCATGTTCTTTGCTCGAATAAAAATCAGTGTAATCGCCAATGAGTACGGGCAGTTGCATTTCCACGTCGTCCATCTTGCAAACCACCACATCGCGGTGGTCCTTATTGTCGCGCAGTTCGCCGTTCTCGCTGTCGAAAATATCGGCGATGCGGTTGCGCACGAGACGCCACGTCTTTTTTCCATCCGAAATGAAATCGTTGAGCGTGTCCTGCATGAACATGTCATCGGTGAGTTCGATGCCCTCAAAATAACTCAGTTGCTGCAATGCGCCAAGGTCGATCGCATAATCGCCAATCCGCGTACCGATCGTCACGACATCGTCTTTGGTGATGAATACGCCGAATGGAATATTCTGAATCGGGAAGTCGCTGTCTTCGGTTACTTCCAACCACGATTTTCGGTTGGGATCGTTTGCGGTTATGGGCATTTTATTGTTGGTTTTATGTTGAAAATTAAGTTATCAAATATATCATAAAAGGTTAATTTAACAAACCGATTTTGTACTTTTGGGAAGTTTTAACGAAATATTATCATATGCACCAAGACGAACAAATTTTCGACCTAATCCTAGAAGAACAAGACAGACAAATTCACGGCCTCGAACTCATTGCGTCCGAGAACTTTGTGAGCGACCAGGTCATGGAAGCCGCAGGGTCATGCCTTACCAATAAATACGCCGAGGGTTATCCCGGTAGGAGATATTACGGCGGTTGTGAAGTCGTAGACATCGTCGAGCAAATCGCAATCGACCGTGCCAAAGCGCTTTTCGGAGCCGAATATGTCAATGTGCAGCCGCATTCGGGTTCACAAGCGAACACTGCAGTTTACGCAGCATGCTTGAAGCCGGGCGACAAGATTTTAGGTTTCGACCTTTCGCATGGCGGACATTTGACGCACGGTTCGCCGGTCAATTTCTCAGGCAAATTGTACCACACATCTTTTTATGGCGTCGAGCGCGAAACGGGCCGTTTCGATTACGATAAGATCCAGGCGATTGCCGAAAAAGAACAACCCAAAATGATCATTGCCGGGGCGTCGGCGTATTGCCGCGATATGGATTTCGCGCGTTTCCGTCAGATTGCCGATAGCGTGGGCGCTTTGTTGCTCGCCGATATTGCGCATCCGGCCGGATTGATCGCCAAAGGCTTGATGAATGACCCGATCCCACACTGCCACATTGTAACGACGACGACGCACAAAACGTTGCGCGGTCCGCGTGGCGGTATGATCATGATGGGCAAGGATTTCGAAAATCCGTGGGGATTGACGACGCCGAAAGGGGAAATCAAGATGATGTCTAATTTGCTCGACATGTCGGTTTTCCCGGGCAACCAGGGCGGGCCTTTGATGCACATCATTGCGGCCAAGGCCGTAGCATTTGGTGAAGCGTTGACCGATGAGTTTTTCCACTATTCGATGCAAGTGCAAAAAAATGCCAAAGCGATGGCCGAAGCATTCATGAAACGCGGCTACAACCTAATTTCAGGCGGAACAGACAACCACATGATGCTGATCGATTTGCGCAACAAAAGCATCACCGGAAAGGAAGCTGAAAACGCACTCGTGAAAGCCGACATCACCGTCAATAAAAATATGGTGCCGTTTGACGACAAATCACCGTTCGTCACTTCGGGAATCCGCATCGGGACGCCGGCGATTACCACGCGCGGACTGGTAGAATCGGATATGGAGCCAATCGTAGACCTGATCGACCGCGTTTTGATGAACCACACCAATGAGGAAATCATCGCGCAAGTAGGCGAGGAAGTCAATGAAATGATGAGCGAACGCGCCATCTTTGTTTTTTAAACTACCCTTTTATATAGGATGAGCCCGTGTATATCGCGGGCTTTTTTGTTTTTGTAAAGGTCTGGGAGAAAAAATATTGAAAAAAATTAGATAATAATTTGTTCGTACGAAATTTTTCTTACCTTTGAATTGTCCAATGATAAAATGAAAAAGATTATGCAATCTGAACCAACCAAATCAGAACTCGAAATTTTACAGGTACTGTGGCAATTCGGTCCGTCGACGGTGCGTTTTGTAAACGATACGCTCAACGAACAGAAACGCGCCGTGCAATACACATCGACGTTGAAACTGATGCAGATCATGGCCGAAAAAGAAATGCTCCAAACCGATAAATCGAGCATGAAGCACATTTACAAAGCGGCCATCGAGGAGAAAAAGACCAAGGGTTTCCTGCTTGAAAAATTCGTCGACAATCTGTACAACGGTTCAAGCAGCAATCTCGTCATGCAATTGCTGGGCAACAAAAAAACGACACCCGCCGAATTGCAACAAATCAGGGAAATGCTCGACAAACTCGAATCTAAATAACCGATTATGATGGTAAACGACCTTTTATTGAAAGCGACCGCGTGGACATTGGCCCATTCGGTGTGGCAAGGATTGATCGCGGCTTTGCTGGCCGGAATGATCATTTTGATGACCAAAAAATCGACGGCGGCTTTGCGTTATCGACTGCTTGCTGTTTTGTTCGTGGGTTTTTTATTCGCGGCCGGACTCACGTTCAGCTATGAATTTGGAAACGGCGAGAATGGCGCTGGCATGAGTTTGAACTTACCGTTGCAGCAACAATCGGGCACGCTGATCAACATCGATACTTTGGAAGCCTTTCACGGCGTGACCGATTTCCTCAATGCGCATTCTGCCGCGATTGTCATGATCTGGTTCTTGTTTTTTGCGATCAAGTTTTTCGGGATTTTCAACGGATTCGTACAGGTGTACCGCATCCGGAATTACAGGAATTTCCCCGTATCCGATTATTGGAACCGCCGCGTAGCCGAACTTTCTGCCTCCATCAGCCTCAATAAAACGATTGTATTGCTCGAATCTTCGATCGTGAAAATGCCTTCGGTGACCGGATTTTTCAAACCGATGATCCTCATTCCGATTGGTTTGCTTGCCCATTTGCCGCACGACCAGGCCGAAGCGATTTTACTGCACGAACTCGCGCACATCAAACGCAAGGATTACCTGATCAATCTGCTCCAGCATGTAGCCGAACTCATTTTCTTTTTCAATCCGGGCTTGCTTTGGCTGTCGTCATTGCTGCGTGAGGAACGCGAAAATTGCTGCGATGATATTGCCGTTGCGGTCATCGAAAACAAGGCGCAGTTGGTGCATGCGTTGGTTTCATTCGAAGAATACCGATTTGAAAAAGCCACGTTGTCGTTGGGTTTCGGACAGAAAAAACAACACTTGCTCGGCCGCGCCAAACGCATCCTGCACAACAGCAACCACAGTTTGGGACGGTTTGAAAAAACGTTGCTGACGGTCGGATTCCTGGCAATCGGCATCGGATTCATGGCGTGTTCGAGCCGCAACTTATCCGGCATTGAAATTTCGGCCATCCAAAAAGACCGGGAAGCAGTAGTGGCCGATCAGGAACAAATGCGCATCCAAATGGATCAGGAAAACATCGACCGCACCAACAAGGATACGCAAATGCAGATCAGGGACACCGAAATGCAAGCCAAAGACACCGAAACGCAGGCGCGCGATACCGAAATCCAAGCCAGGGAAAATGAAGCGCATGCCGACGAATATGCCCATGCCGAAGCAAAACGCATGGCCGCCGAAGACAAAAGGCGCCAGGCCGAAGTCACCGCTGCAACGAACAACGCGATGTACAATTATCCGCCCGTAGCTTATAAATCCAATGAATCTGCGCCTGTGAGCAAAACCACGCGCACGGTAACCACCAAAACCGAATCGGCGCAAACGTACGAAAAGGAGGAAATGGTTTACGATTCGCAACGCCAGGAATACGGTAAAAAAGTATCGTACAAGTCGGGCGTTTCGGGGCAAAAATTGCCGGATAATTTGGATGTGGACGACCTGACGAACGACATCATTTCCGATCTGATTTCAGAGCGCGTCATCAACACCAACAGAAATCTTTCGTTCAAATTGTCGCACATGAATTTGATCGTCAATGGCGTCGAGCAACCGGCATCGGTGCATAAAAAGCTGAGTGCCAAATATGTTCAGCCCAAGTATACCGCGATTGTTTACAATTTTGCTTATCCAACCGACAATAAAGAATGCATTAAATAACTTCAATCAGCTTTTAGGGTTTCACCCGACCCAAAACACATTAATCAAATTAGTAGAAAAATTATTTCAGAGTTTTAATCATCAATCAACAGGAATGTCATAGGCGAACTGGCCGAAGGCAATCATCACCCGAGGCGCAGCCGAATTGTTCGGAGCGCAGCGGAGAAAATCATAATCAACAACATGAAAATCAACCACCTCATGCTTTGCCTGCTGTTCTGCGTTGGCATGGCCTCGGCCCAAACGGGAAAAATCACCGGGAAAGCGCAAGATTCCAATCAGAAACCATTGTCGAACGTGCTCATTTCGTTGCTGCTCTCGGCCGACCATTCACTCGTCAAAACCGAAATCACGCAAAGCGACGGAAGTTTCACTTTCGAAAACCTCAAAGCTGATTCGTACCTGATTTCCATTGACGAAACGGGTTACGAAGCATTCGTTGGCCAGCCGATTGCATTGTCCGAAAATCAATCCGAAACAGCCAACCTGATCGTCAAATCCAGCGAAGCCAAGCAACTTTCCGAAGTCGTCGTCCAAAAGAAACGGCCGCTCGCCGAATACAAAATCGACCGCACCGTCGTGAATGTCGACGCGATGGTTTCGAGCGCCGGTTCTGATGCGATGGATGTGCTCGAGAAATCGCCCGGAATCGTCGTCGACCAGAACGGCACGATTACGTTCAAGGGCAAATCGGGCGTGATGGTTTTCATCGACGACAAGCCGACCTATCTTTCGGGCGCCGATCTCGAGGCGTACCTCAAGGCATTGCCCGCGAGTACGCTCGACCAGATCGAACTCATCACGAATCCGCCGGCCAAATATGAGGCTGCCGGAAGCGCCGGAATCATCAACATCAAGACCAAAAAAAGCAAGACCAAGGGCTTCAGTGGCAATTATACCGCGCGTGTTTCGGCGGGAAAACGGGTGCATACGCGAAATGGTGTCAGCCTCAATTACATGGAAAACAAGGTGCGCATTTTCGGGAATCTGGGTTATGCGACGCAGCAATTCGTGTCGGATTTGAGCATTTACCGCCAATTTTTAAATCCGGATGGCACGACCAAATCGCTGTTCGACCAAAATACGATCCTCGACCGCCGCAACAATACCGCCAACATGCGCGTCGGGATGTATTACTATGCGACCGAAAAAACGACTTTGGGTTTCAATGTCAACGGCATGCTCAGGCGCGGCAACAACCAATCGGAGGGGCGCAGTACGGTGTTTGACGCGCTCGGCGTGCTCGATTCTACGATTGTGGCCGACAATTCCGAGCGAAGCAGATTTAAGAACGGCGGCCTCAATTTCAACATGAGCCATGATTTCGAGGGCGGCAGGAAATGGTCGGCCGATGCGGATTATCTGGTGTACAACGACAAGACCAACCAGGGTTTCCGCAATTATGTGTACCAGCCCGACAACAGTTTGAGCAGTTCCGACGAATCGACCGGGATTTTGCCGTCGCAGATCGATATCTATGCGTTCAAGACCGATTATGTGCATCCGCTTCCGAAAGACCAGTCGCTGGAAGCCGGTTATAAGATCAGCTATTCCAAGACCGATAACATCACCGAATACAATAATCTGGTCGCGGGGCAGCCGATGCCGGATTTCGACATGAGCAACCATTTCAAGTACGATGAGATCATCAATGCGGCGTATGTGAATTATACGCGCAATTTCAAGAGGTTTTCGATACAGGCGGGGCTCCGGCTCGAAAATACGGTTTCCAAGGGCAATCAATTGGGAAATCTGATGAAGGAAGCGTCGAAATTCAAACGCGATTACACCAATTTGTTTCCGACGTTGTATGTGATGTACAAACTCGATTCGGTGGGCGACAACCAATTGGTCACGTCTTACGGAAAGCGCATCAACCGCCCGTATTACCAGGATTTGAACCCATTCATCAGCCCGCTCGACAAGTTTACCTTTTACACCGGAAATCCCTATCTCGACCCGTCGTTTGCGCACAACATCGAATTGTCGTACCGCTACAAAAGCCTTTTCAACACCACGCTGAGTTACAATTATACCGAAGACGGCATCGATGAGACGCTCGAAATCTCTAACGGCATCTATTACAGCCGCCCCGGAAATTTGAGCAAAAGCGAATTCGTGAGCCTGAATGTACAAGCCGAAATCCCGTTTGCGCAGTGGCTTTCGACGACGATTTATTCTGAAGTGACCTACCTCAAATACGACAGTCCGCTTTACACTGAATATTTAAGGGCGGAAGGCACACTTTTCTTTATCCAGGCCAACAATAAATTCAAGTTCGGCAAAGGCTGGACGGGCGAAGTGGGTGGGAATTTGATTTCTGCGGTTCCGTCGGCGCAAGTCGGCACGCGCCCCAAACACAGCATCAATTGCGGCGTGCAGAAAAAAATACTCAAGGACAAAGGCAGCCTGCGCTTGACGGCCAACGATTTGTTTTACAGCAACCTCAATGCGGGCACGATCAACAACCTGCAGCTGACTTACGCCAATTATGAAAACTGGGGCGATACGCGTTATGTGGCACTGACTTTTACGTATGCGTTTGGAAAAACGTTTGAGTCGAAAGACGGCGGGGAACGTTCGGGTGCGGAGAGTGAGCAGAATCGGGTTAAATAATTATGAGTTATAAGTTATGAGTTAAGAGTTGGGCGTTGCCTGCGGCCGGGCTTTCCATTGCAATCTTTTTGCTCATTCTTCACAAAAAGGATTTTCATTTTAATCCCTAACGCGGGAGATCTCTTGCTTACAATTTAGTTCACACATGAAGTATCAGGCTACGAACTCATAACTCATAACTTATGACTTATAACTGAAAATTTTCTTTGAGTAGTTTGAAAAGGGTTCGGGATTATTTCCGGATCCTTTTCTTTTTGGTTTAAAAAGCGTAATTTTGCGGCAAACAGGAACCCAAAGATATGTCCACATTTCGCCTCCAATTGCCAACCGATCCGCGTTGGGTCAACATCGTCGAAAGCAACATCGAAGAAATTCTGACCGACCATGCGTGGTGCGAGCAGAAAGCCGCTTCGAATGCGATTACGCTGATCACGATCAATTCGGAATTCCCGGACCTGGTCACCGACATGCTCGCGTTGGCCAAAGAAGAAATCGAGCATTTCGACATGGTTCATGAAATCATCAAGAAGCGCGGCTACAAATTGGGGCGCGAGCGCAAAGACGAATATGTGGGCGAACTCGCGCAATACATGAAACGCAGCAATACGGGCAGCAGGGTTTCGGGACTGGTCGAAAGGCTTTTGTTTTCGGCGATGATTGAAGCCAGGAGCTGCGAGCGATTCAAAGTGCTTTCGGAAAACATCAAAGACCCAGAATTGTCAGAATTTTACCGTGAACTGATGGAAAGCGAGGCAGGCCATTATACGACGTTCATTACCTATGCACGCAAGTATGGCGTGGGAATTGACGTCGAAAAACGCTGGCGCGAATGGCTCGCATTCGAAGCGTCGGTCATTGCCAAGTATGGAAAATCGGAAACCATACACGGATAAGTACTATTATCTTGTTAAAAAAATCGCATTAAGAGAAAGTCGGAACGGCTTAAAATCCAAAGATTTACATTATATTTGATATGAAATTTCGTTAATTTTAGCAGAGATTGTTCCGTCAGACATTTGGCGATTCTATTTTTTGCTTTATATTTATCAAATTAATTCACCAAACTAACAACTTGCACGTACATGAAGCTCTACATCAAATATGACGGAATTATGGCCTGTAGGGTAATTCTCCAGGAACAATTGGAGAAGCACGAAGTCAAATACCAATTGCTCGATCTGGGTGAAATCGAAATCGATGAGGAAATCACCGAAGAACGATTTGCCGAAGTCCAGGAATCGCTGAACCGATACGGTATTTTCATTCTGAACAATCAGAAAAGCCAGCTCATTCAAAGGATCAAGGATGCGATTGTGGAAATGGTTTATGAACGCGACAAGCTGCCGTCAACGACGATTTCGCATTATCTTTCGGAAAAGCTCAATTTCAGTTACGGTTACATCGCGAATATTTTTTCGGAATATACGTTCACGTCGATTGAGAATTTCATCATCATCCAAAAGATCGAAAGGGCCAAAAAGCTGATCGTTGAAGAAGAATTGACGCTAACCGAAATATCGTACAAACTCAATTACAGCAGCGTCGCGCATTTGTCCAGCCAGTTCAAGAAAGTGACCGGATTGACGCCTTCGATGTTCAAAAGAATCATAGACAAACGCCGATTGCTGGTCAACCAGGTTGACTAAAACAACGAAACAAACAACAACAACAACAACAATACATAAAATACAAAAAGAACCCTAGACCCAAACCCCATGATTACACACAAAGATCCCATTCACATTCTCCTTGCCGATGACGATGAAGATGATCGCAATTTTTTTAGCGAAGCACTCGCCGAACTTCGGATGACAAATAAGGTCACGCTGTTCAAAGATGGTAAAGAACTGATGGATTATCTTGAAAGGCCCGATATCAGAATGCCGCACATCCTGTTCCTCGATTTGAACATGCCCGGCAAAACCGGTTTCGACTGTTTGCGCGAAATCAGGACGAATCCGAGGTTTAAGGAATTGTCGATTGCGATCTATTCGACTTCTTCGGCCGAAAAAGACATCGAGGAAACCTTCGTTGGCGGCGCCAATATCTACATCAAAAAACCAAACGATTTCTCGAAACTCAAGAAAGTGATCAAGGATGTCGTGAATATTAACTGGCAATTCCACTCTTCCGGACTAAACAAAGAGACCTTTTTCTTTAGTATATAATGGCAGGGAATGAAATTCTTAAGACTATACAAAAACGACCAGGTATTTAAAATTGCCTTAGGAATCGCCATTATTGTTATTGGTTACATCGCGTCGGTTTTCTATTCGAAAATGCAGAAACTCGACGATTCAGTAGAACTGATTGCCACTTCCAACCAAACACAGCTCGAACTCGAAAAATTGCTTTCCATCATCAGCAATTACGAGACGTATCTGCGCAGTTACATCATTACCAAAGACGAAGCGTACCTCAAGAACCGCTTCCTTGATCGCGGCGAAATCGAACGCAATTTTTCAAGGCTCAACAAGCTTACGGCGCACAATCCCATTATGGTGCGAGACATTGACTCGCTCAAAGTGATGTTCGATACGAGGTTTGCGATTTTCCGCGAAACCCTTACGGTGGCCAGAATCAAGAATGCCGACAAGCAGGCGCTCAATGATTTATTGCTCAAAGGCACCTATCTGACCAACAAAATGCGCGAACACGTTTACCGGACGATCAACGACGAAGCCAAGAAACTCAAGGTCTTGAACGAATCGCACCAGTTCGAACTCAAGGATTCGATGATCAGTGCGTTTTTGCTTGTGATCCTTTCGCTGCTCATTTTGCTGTTGTCGTTCAATCGGATGAACAGCGACATTAACGAACTCCAGAAAGCCAACGACGAACTCAAATTCCTGAACCATTCGTTCAACAATGCCGAAAAAGTCGCCAATTTCGGACATTGGAAACTCAACCTGAAGACCAATACGTATATTTTCTCGGACAATTTCTACCGGCTTTTGGGCGTCGAACCGCAATCTTTCGAGGCGACCCCTGAAAACGTTTCCAAATTCATGCATTCCGAAGACTTCGATTATGCGATGAAAGTGCACCTCGAATCGCTCCAAACGCTGGAGCCGACGTCGGTAATGATCCGGTATACTTTGCCCAACGGCGATCTGAAATACATCAATTCGGTGGGCAGTTTTATGCAGAACAGCAAAGGCGAACAGGTGAAAGTGGGTGTCCATTATGACCTTACCGAGCAATACAAGAAAAACATCGAACTCGAAGACAACAACCGCGAACTCCAGGCGATCAACGAAGAACTCGAGTCGTTCAACAACATCGTAAGCCACGATTTGCAGGAACCGCTGCGCAAAATCCAGATGTTCATTTCGCGGCTCGAGGAAAAGGAGGGAAGCGTACTTTCGGAACAAGGCAAGGATTATTTCGCCAAGATTCGCGCGGCGGCCAATCGCATGCAGTCGCTCATGATCGATCTGGTCAATTACACGCGTACGATCAAAGGCGGCCGGACATTTGTAAAAACCAATCTGAACAGCCTGCTCGAACAGATTTTGCACGAATTGGCCCTTAATATTGAAGATAAAAACGCACAAGTTACGGTCGGAAATCTGCCGACCATCAAAGCCATTCCGTTTCAGATCGAGCAATTGTTCATCAACCTGATTACCAATTCGCTCAAATACAGCAAGGAAGACGTCCAGCCGAAAATAAAGATAGCGGCCCAAAAAATAACCGAAACCGAAATCGTACACGGCAAGGAAATGACCGAAAAACGCCACCATAAAATCATCGTTTCCGACAACGGCATCGGTTTCAGGCAGGAATATGCCGACAAGATTTTTGTATTGTTCCAACGCCTTGAAACCGATTCGAAATATTCCGGGACCGGTCTCGGATTGGCCATCTGCAAAAAGATCGTAGAAAACCACAACGGTTGCATCGCGGTAAAATCCAAACCCGGGAAAGGCTCCGAATTCAGCATCTATTTCCCCAAAAACAACTGATATGGTCCAAATTGTTGAAGCAAGCGACGGCGATTTCGGAACCATCCGCGATCTGGCCTATGCCATTTGGCCCGGCACTTACGGGCACATTCTTTCCGGTGAACAGCTCAATTATATGTTAAGTACGTTTTATTCGACGGAAACTTTGGCGGAAACCGTTGGCATCGGCCACCAGTATGTACTCGTTCTCGAAGACGCAAAACCGCTCGGTTTCATGAGTTACCAACACCATTACAAAGGGAATCCGGTCACGCGCATCCACAAAATTTACGTGCTTCCTGAAACACAAGGCAAAGGCATTGGCAAAATGCTCATTGAAAAAATCGAAGCCTGGGCAAGGCAAAGTCAGTCTGAAGCCTTGTCGCTCAACGTTAACCGATACAACAATGCGCTTGGATTTTACCAGAAATTAGGTTTTGAGATTATGGGCGAAATCAACATCGAAATCGGACGCGGGTATTTGATGGAAGATTACATGATGGAAAAGAAGTTGTAAACGTTTTTTTCGCGTGCAGAATTTAAGATAATGTTAGATTTTAACACGTTTCCACCGCGCAAAAATACGCGATTGCCTCATAAATTTTCGGACAGTTTTGGTTTGGATTACTTTTAATCCGAACCAAAAAACCGACCATCATGCCGCCATTTTCCACGCCATTTGAAACGACACTCGTTCACATCCCGATCTTATTTTTTACACTGGGCTTTCTGTTCAAAATCGCATCCTTGTTTACCGTGCGTCATTTTATGGAAGAACTTGCGATTTGTTTGCTGATGCTCGCGACTTCGGGCATCATCAGCGGATTCTTGAGCCAATCCGATTTTGAAATGCCATCGAACATTTTCGTTTCAGATTCCATTTCCAAACCCGAAATGGTTCAGTTGATGGTGCTGCTTTCGGTTGTTACTTCGGTCATTTGCTTTTTGACCCATGCGTTCGGCTTTTCGCATTTCGGATTGAAAATATTCGGATTCGTTTGGTATGCATTGTTGTTGTGGAGCGTTTTCATTGTCGCAGCATCGGATCAGGAATCGATTGCGAAATACGGCATCGAACTCGCATCGGCCATTCCCAAAATCAAGCAACTGCAATGATCTCGTGCTTGGCCAGCAATCCTTTCAAGCCTTCGAGCGAAAAAATCGCCTTCTTGATTTTGGTCTTTTCGGGATCGATCGTGTAATTGAAACTCGTCTTGAAATTGGCTTTGTTGGCAATGGCCTTGGCAAATTCGCTTCGGTACAGATCGCACCGGTCGAAAATGACCTCGGTCAGATCGGTACCCATAAAATCGACCGCGATCAGGCTGCAACCGGTGAAAACGGTCCCTTTGAGTTTGAGCGTGTAGAATTTGGAAAAATCCAATCGGCAATCGTTAAAAGCGATGTCGAAAATGAGTTTGTCGGCCATCGCAAAATTGACGTCCTTGATTTCACAACGGTTGAAGGTCGCCGTCCGCAAAGCCACATAATTGATTTTGGCGCCATTCCATAGGCAATCGTTAAAAATGCAATCGATGAAAGTCACTGCCAGGAAAGTACACCGGCTAAAATCGCAACGGTTGAAAACACAACCTTCAAATTCCTTGAAATTGGCATCTTCTTTCTCGTAAATGAGATCAGAATAGGTTTGTTCCAGAAAATAGTCGGCCTTTCGCATATTGATTTTTGGATGCCACAAAGGAACGGAAATTACGCTACAATTTTTCAAAATTAAATTGCAAAAGCCTTAAATTTACACCAGCATTTTTAATGAAAGCCCACGCATTTTATGGATTCCAATACGCCGCTGTCACCATCACCCAAAGGTTTTTTTGCCAAAAATCCATCGCTTAAAATCAAGGAATTCCAAAGGTATCTGTTGTTGCGGCTCGGAATCATTTTTGCGCTCAACATGCAAACCACCGTCATTTATTTTTGGGTTTATAACCTGACGAATGACAAGCTGTCACTGGGTTTGGTGGGTTTGGCAGAAGTCATTCCGGCCATCACATTCTCTTTCTTTTCCGGCCATGTCGTCGACCACAATGAAAAACGGAAAATGGTCTTGATCTGTCTGGCGGGCTATATCATATTATCGATTGCCTTATTTGGCATCGCGCTTCCGGCCACACATGAAAGTTTCGGAACCACTTTGCTTGTCAACCTCATTTATGTATTCGTTTTCCTGGGCGGAATGCTGCGGTCTTTCTACAGTCCGTCGATGTTTTCACTTTTCGGCATGGTCGTCCCGCGTGAACATTTCCCCAATGCGACAAGCTGGAGCAGCATGGCGTGGCATCTCGGCGCCGTTCTCGGTCCGCTGGCCGCCGGTTTCGGCATCGCATGGAAAGGCATCCCAACGAGTCTTTTCTCTGTATTTGCGTTGTTGATGCTATTATTGTTGCCGCTTTTTGCGATTGCTGCCAAACCAATCCTAAAAAAAGTCAAGGAACCCGTACTCAAAAGCGTCACCGAAGGATTGCGGTTTGTGTGGAAAACCCCGGCATTGTTGTCGGCGCTGAGTCTCGATATGTTTTCGGTGCTGTTTGGCGGCGCGGTGGCATTGCTTCCGGTGTATCAGAAAGAAATCCTGTTTGTAGACGAAATGGGTTTCGGTTTGCTGCGTTCGGCACCCGGAATCGGCGCGCTGATCACGATGGGATTGCTTGCGTTTCTGCCCTTGCGCACCAATCCCGGACGAAAATTGTTCTTTTGTGTCGCAGGTTTTGCCGTATCGATCATCATTTTCGGAATCTCCAAAAACTTCTACCTGTCGCTTTTCATGCTGTTGCTTTCGGGCATGTTCGACGCCGTAAGCGTGGTCATCCGAAGCACGATCCTGCAATTGGTCACGCCCGATGACATGCGCGGCCGCGTTTCGGCGGTCAACACGATGTTTGTGAGTTCGTCGAATGAACTCGGCGATTTCGAAAGCGGACTCATGGCGCACTGGCTCGGAACCGTCAGGGCTGTAGTGACGGGCGGCTGCATCACATTGGGCGTGGTGATTTATACATTTTTCAAAGCGCCGCAATTGCGTGATTTTACTTTTGAGGAAGAAAAGAAGGATGAATTGTAAATGATGAATTATAAATGGGCGTTACCCTCGTGCCTCGGGTCGGGCTCTACGCGGTGCGCGGCACCTTGCTTCGATCCCTAACGCGCGCATTCAGGTAATCAAACCCGATCATAATCGCCTTTCCAATCCACAATACTTTTCTTGATCTTTTCACCGCCGATCTGCTCTTTTAGCGCGCGTTCCACCAAATCCGGCAGTTCCGCATCCGAAGCAAAACGCAACGAAAACAATTGCGAATCGCGCAGTTCATGTTCCATTTCCTCGAGTCGCTTGCCGGTCAATGTAAAATACCGGTAGCGCAATTCAAGCCGCACGATGCGATTTTGCAACGTCAGCGCATAATGTTGGCGCAGCATAAACGACAGCGCAATCAGGAAAACGAAAATCACGCTAATGAAAATCCACAGCGCGGTTTCGGCACGCGTAAAACTGAAATAAACCGAAGCGGCAAAAAATCCCGTCGCCAGCGGATAATACACAAAATGGTGCGGCGCGTAATAACGGATGTAATTTTCGTAAGACTGTTTCTTCATAAAATTGCTGAATGACTGAGTTGCTAAGTTAACCACTATTATTAATTATTCATTGTTAATTATTCATTGATTCAGGAGCTTGTTCCTGCTGTTCGCTCTATCTTTTGCTCCACTGCGTTCTGCAAAAGGATGCCGCTGCCATCAGGGCTAGGGCATTTTCAATCAAAACAAAGTTTTGTAATCGTTACATTATTTTTTCAACAACTCAAATCTTCCAGCGATCGGCAACCAAATAAATTCATAACTTTAAGAAAAAATATAAACATGATACCAGCTAAAGGCTACGCAGCACAAACTGCCCAAACCGATCTTGCCCCATGGAGTTTCGAACGCCGTGAACCTGGGCCACACGACGTACAGTTCGACATTCAATTCTGTGGCGTCTGCCACTCCGATCTGCACCAGATCCGCGACGAATGGGGCGGCTCGATCTTCCCGATGGTTCCCGGACACGAAATCGTCGGCAAAGTGGTTGCCGTCGGAAGCCACGTCAAGAAGTTTAAAGTGGGCGACCTCGCCGGAACCGGATGTCTCGTCGATTCGTGCCGCACCTGCGAAAACTGCGAAGAAGGACTCGAACAATATTGCCTCAACAGAAGCACCGGGACCTACAACAGCTTGGAGCAGGACGGCGTGACGCCAACATACGGCGGTTATTCCAATACGATTGTCGTGCACGAAGATTTCGTTCTGCACATTTCCGACAAGCTCGACCTCGCTGCGACCGCGCCATTGCTTTGCGCCGGAATCACGACTTATTCGCCGCTCAGGCATTGGAAAGTCGGCAAAGGCCACAAACTCGCAGTCCTCGGCCTCGGTGGTCTCGGGCACATGGCAGTCAAATTTGGTGTCGCATTCGGTGCGGAAGTCACTGTTTTGAGTACGTCAGCCGACAAAGAAGCAGCCGCCAAAGCACTTGGCGCGCACCACTTTGTCGTCACCAAAGATCCTGAACAATTTAAAAATGCAAGACGTTCTTTCGATTTCATCCTCGATACGGTTTCGGCGCCGCACGACATGGACGCTTATCTGGGTTTGCTTAAAACCAATGGTACGCACATTTGTGTTGGCGTTCCGCCCGGAAGCATTTCAATACATCCTTTCAGCTTGTTGGGCGGCAGGAAAAGCGTCGCAGGTTCGGGTATCGGCGGATTGCCGGAAACACAGGAAATGCTCGATTTTTGCGAGGCAAACAACATCGTTTCCGACATCGAACTGATCGACATCAAGGACATCACGGCGGCATACGACCGCATGATCAAAGGCGATGTGCGTTACCGTTTCGTAATCGATATGGCCACGTTGTAATATGCTCGGAAGCCGTATCATTTTGTGGACTTTCATATTCGGTATCATGGGGCTGCCAGCGGGATAAAAATCTCGACGGCAGCTGGGTTCCGAAAAAGTACCGCATTTTTCCGACACTTTTGAAAGGCGATTCGGTTGTGATTTCGGACAATTCGATTGTAAGTCACACCCTTATGAATGGAAAGGCGAGCAGATGGTTATTTGGGAGGAATTCGAACTGCGTCACGGGCAGGTTTACGAATGGTTCTACAACATCCTGAATCAGAAACATCCCGAATTGGACATACCGCGACAAACGTTTGTGCGCCTTGCTCAAATTGAACCTGACTACCAAGGAGATCGCGCGCATTACAGGCCAATCGGTCAAGTCGCTTGAAAATGCGCGAACGCGACTCCGGAAAAAGTTGAATTTGACGAATACAAATCAGGATTTGATTACGTATTTGGCAAATCTTACATAAAAAACAATCAATTGTTTTCAAAGTATAAATAACTTATATTCAATTTGGTGAATAGGATTGAGTGGTAAATGAGTGGCGTTTGAAATCGCATGAGTGGTTTATGGACATTCTACAAATACCGCGTCAGAATCAATTTGGATACTTTTGGTGCACTAATCGGAAATCTAAAAACTTTAAAAACCACACCATGAAAAAAATTACACTATTACTGGCATTGTTGGCCTGCGCATTTGCGAATGCGCAATGGGTGACCGATACGGCCGTGAATACCTTGGTCGCAGATTCGGCTTCGGACGATGCCAAATCAATCGGCACTTCAGACGGCAAAACGTTTGTCGTTTTTTGGAAATCGGTTGCTGCGCCGACCAATTATGAATTGCGTGTGCAATTGCTCGATGCGGCCGGAGTCCAACAATTCGGCACCGACGGCATGCTCGTGAGCAACACCGTCCCGATGTCGACTTTTACCTACGTCTGGAAACTGACGATCGATAAGGACGACAACCTGTATGTTTGCGTGACCGGTTCGGGCGCGGGGAATCCGGGTTATATTTTCAAGATCGATACTGCGGGAAACTCGGCTTGGGAAAACGGGCTCAACCTGGGCGCCGGATTGGTCCCGACCGTATTGCCGCTTCAAAATGGCGATGTGATCGTGTCTTACTGGCCGGGTTCGGGCAAGGCCAAAATGCAAAGATTTACCGCCGCGGGAACGCCCGTATGGGCAAATCCAACCGATATCACCGGGGCAAGCATTACAAGCGCTACCATTCCGGCCGATTTGTATGAGTTGTCGGGTGGCGATTATACGGTGGTTTTTCACCAGAAATTCAACTTCGGCATCTCGAGCAACCTGTACTTCCAGAAGTACAGCCAGGCCAACGGCATCCAAACCTGGGAAGTGCCGACGCAGGTTTCCGATAAGGGAACAGTCTACAACGCGACTTACAGCGGTGCGCAGGATGGCGATGTGATTTATTACGGCTATTCGGGTGCGACCGGTTTGCGTTATGACGGTTATGTGCAGCGCATCAATCCCGACGGTACGACGCCGTGGGGCATCAACGGGATGGATTTCGACACCAATACAACCAATTATGAAACAGATACTAAAATTGCTTTCGCACCAGGTTCAGATTATGTTTGGGCGATCGCAAGATACACGCCGTCTACGCAGGATGTTTATGGCGAGTACGTCCAGAAGTTTGACAAAGTAACGGGCGCACGGCAGTTTACCGACAACGCCAAGGAAGTGTTTGAAATCGATGCCGACAGCAGAAACCACATCGGCGATTTGTTCCTCCAGGACGACGAACCATTGTTCCTGATCAAGACAGGAATGGACAATGGCGTTTCTCCGGTGACGCTGAGCGGCGTTTTGCTCGATGAAAATGGAAATGCAACGGGAGAAACCCCGATTCCGGTGGCGACATTTGCGGCGAGCAAGGGCAGGGTGACATTGAACAAACCTGTAAACGGCCAGACGGTGGCGGTCTTTACCGAACAGAAACAACCCGGCGAAACTAAAATCTACGCGCAGCATTTCGCGACGGCCGTATTGGCAAACGAGACTTTTGATTCGGTTGCGGGTATTCGCGTGTATCCGAATCCGGCGAGCGGAATTTTCACGGTTGACGGTTCGGCCGGTATCGAATCGGTTGCCATTTTTAACGCAACGGGCCAACTGATTCATGAGGACAAAGCTGCTGTTGCGGGAATCAGGATTGATTCGGGAAATTGGAGCAACGGGATTTACATGATCAATATTACCACAAAGGATGGAAGTAGAAATAGCGTAAAATTGGTCAAGGCCAATTGATGGCTGCGTTGATGATTCAAAAGAAAACACCGGCAATAGTCGGTGTTTTTTGTGTCTGATTGCCAGCGGTGTAGATTGTATAATTCTTACGACTAATAGTGTAATGGTTTCCGCTTTAAAAAGCCGTCAATTTGTAAGAAACTGCTATGGAAACTTTTGACAATACTTCAACACTGACCGTTAAGATAAGCGGTTCGATAGATACGCCTCCCGAAAACAACCGTGAACTTTTCCGGCAAAGCATCATAGAAACCATACTTTACATCCTCAAGACCGAGCGCGTCACGATCGAATACATCGGATACAAGCCTGACCATTCGGGCGTCCATCCGATCAATCAGGAATTGACCGAATATGAAGATTGTGTTTTTGTGAGCATGAATGTCACGGGAATGTCGCTCAATCCGCTTGACGGCTCGCAAACGAACGACGACCTGATCAAGACTTTCGTCGATGTATTTGAAAACAAGACACACCGGCACCTCGAAATCGATTCGACGCTCGTCAGGAAAGGCAAAAAGCAGCGGATCATCGAAATGAGCAGCGATTGGAAGCTGTATTTGAAACACGGATAAAAGAAATCCCGCCATTGAGCGGGTTTTTTTAGGCTCATAATTTACTGATCGCCTTAATAAAATAAGGCGAATCGTTCCATTTGATCTTGCGGTAGGCGAAATTCTGGCGCAGGGATTCGGGCAGGCAGTTCCCTATGGCCTCATTCATTTTTTCAAGCAATAATTTTTTGGAAAACGTATCCGAAACCACGAGGCTGATCTCGCGCACCGGTTTGGGCTCCTTGAACGGCTTGAACAATCCGCCGGGCATTTCGTTGACGATCGACAGTTCGGGCAGGATCGCAAATCCGAGCTCGGCGCGCACGAGGTTCTTGAGCGTTTCGATCGAATTGATGTCATATTGGAACTGCTCTTTGATCTTCCCGGGGTCTTTGATGCCGCAAATGTCAAGCAGTTGCGCATTGTAGCAGTATTCGTTTTGCAGCAGCAGCAATTCGGCCTTGTCGCTGGGTTGCATTTCGTAGAACGCCGCTTCCGCCATCGGATGGCTTCCGTTAAGGTAGGCGAGGAACGGCTCCTTGAAAACGGGATGCTCGATCAGGTGCGTACTTCCCGTGGGCGTCGCCATGATCGCCACGTCGATGGCACCGGTTTCCAATGCCTGGATGAGCGTGCCGGTATAGGCTTCCTTGATCGTGAATTGCATTTTCGGTGTCGCTTCTTTCATGGCCTTGATGAACAGCGGAATCAGGTAGGGCGACAACGTGCTGATGACGCCCACCTTGACTTCGCCCTCGAGCGTATTCTTTTCGTTGATGACGAAATCACGGATGTCGTCCGCTTCGCGCAGGATTTTTTTGGCGCGGTTGATTATTTCAATTCCGAGTAAGGTGGGCGTGAGCGGCACTTTATTGCGGTCGAAAATTTTAATTCCTATTTCTTCTTCGAGATTTTTGAGTTGGATGGTGAGTCCGGGTTGCGTGACCATGCATACTTCGGCAGCCCTTGCAAAATGGCGTTCTTCATCCAAAGCGACTATGTATTTCAATTGCTGTATCGTCATGATTATAAATTTATTTTATAAAGGTAAAAAATTATCAATTTGATTTATGAAAACATCCGTCCTAAATTTGTACCATCAAATCGGGAACAACGGTTTGGAAAACTAAAAAATAATAACCATTAAAAAATCAACATCATGAAATTTACAAGAAAAGCAATCGCCAACTGGAAAGGGACTGGAATGGAAGGCAATGGAACCATCAGCACCCAAAGCACAACATTAGACAATGCGCAATTGTCGTTCAAAACGCGTTTCGCCGAAGGGGTCGGCACCAACCCTGAAGAATTGATCGCCGCGGCACATTCGGGCTGCTTCACGATGCAACTCAGTTTCCTTTTGTCGGAAGCCGGATTCATCCCAGAAGACCTGAACACCGGAGCCAAGGTAACGCTCGAAGACGGAACGATCACTTTGATCCAACTCGAACTGACCGGAAAAGTGCCCGGAATTTCGGAAGAACAATTCATTGAAACGGCCCAGAAAGCCAAACAAATCTGTCCGGTATCGAAACTGCTCAATGCGGAAATCACGTTGTCGGCAACATTAATCGCCTAATTGAATCAATAATCATAAACCTTTAAAAAATAACACCATGAAATCAATTTCTTTAAAAACACAATTGAACCGTTTGTTTCTGCTGGCAACACTCGTTTTGGGTCTCTTATTCGGCACTGCTGCAAAAGCCCAAACTGCAGCCAAACCTGCAAAAAATGTCGTACTCGTTCATGGCGCATTCGCCGACGGATCAGGATACAAGGCACTCTATCAAGTTCTGACCCAAAAAGGGTACACGGTAACCATTGTACAAAATCCGCTGAGTTCGCTTGAAGCCGACGTGGCCGCGACCAAATTAGCATTGGACAAACAGGACGGCCCAACGATTTTAGTCGGACATTCCTGGGGCGGAACCGTAATCACCGAAGCCGGCAACCATCCCAAAGTTTCGGCCTTGGTTTACGTAGCGGCCTTGCAACCCGATAGCGGTGAAAACAGCATCCAATGGTTGCAAACTGCTCCGCCGGCTCCTGAAAGCGGTACGCTTCCTCCAGATGCGAACGGGATCATTTATTACGATCAGGCCAAATTTCACGCCGGATTTTGTGCCGACATCCCCAAAGCGGACGCCGATTTCATGTATGCCTCGCAAGGCGCTTTCCATGCCAGCGGTTTCGGGACACCGATCACCAAAGCCGCCTGGAGAGACAAACCGGCGTATGGCGTTGTAGCGACCGAAGACAAAGCGATTGTTGCCTCAATCCAACGCGCGATGTACAAACGTTCGGGAACTAAAATTACAGAAATAAAAGGCAGCCATGTGGTCTTCATGTCACAGCCGAGAGCAGTCGCCGATGTCATTATTGCGGCCGCAAATGGCAAATAAGAATTGATTGGTTGATTGAAGAGCGCCCGGCATTCGTGTCGGGCTTTTTTTTGTGTTAAATGGGCAAGGGTGTTTTTTATTATAGGAAATTCCTTATTTTTATAAAATCCAATAACCAACAACTGAACGACATGAAAACAATTTTACTCGGTGTCTCCTTATTACTCGGACTGACCGTTTCGGCGCAAAACTTTGAATGGCAATGGGCCAAACGCGGCGGCGGTACCAAACAAACGCCTGCAGAAAGCGAATCGGCTATGAATTTTGAAAGCGAGCAAATCATCGACATCGCCGTCGACGAAGACAACAATTATTACTTTCTGGCATTCATCGGGCAGGGCCAAACCGAATACGACGGAACGCCCATCACCGTTTACAATAGCGAGAATCAGGATTTCAGTGCCAGCGATGTGCTGTTGATCGCCACCGATTGCGAAGGCACTTTAAGGTGGACGCAAACCATCGGCGGTGCAGACCGTGATTTTGGCTATAAAATTGTTCTGGACAACAATGGCGGCTTGTATTTGGGCGCGAGCGTAATCAATATTTCGGGGCCTTTCCCGAACACTTATTTACCGCCACATTTCAGCCCGACTGACAGTATGCCTATGTTAAGCGGCATCAATAACGGTGAGCCGCAACCGGGATACGAAACCGCAGCTTTGCTCAAATACAACACCAGCGATGGCACATTGGCATGGCGCGTCATGCCGCAGGGCAGTGTTTCGCTGTCGTTGAGATGGGCCCATATCAATGAGGTCGTTTTGGATTCCGAAGGAAATTTGCACACGCTCATCGGTTTTCGCGCAGGTACGCACCTCAATGGCCAGATTACCGTTCCCGATACTTTTACGAACCAATACAAATATTACATCGCGAAATATGATCAGGATGGCAATCTCATCAGCGCATCGCCACTGTCGCTTGAGGGCAAGCTTCTCGAGCATTCGACCGATTTCAGGTACGATGAAAATTTAGGGCGTTACTATCTGGCCGGATTCAGGAATTATGGTGGTGCCATCGACCCGTTGGTCAATTTGTCTTTCAGTGGAGTTCCATTCACCAAGCAAGGCTATATCCTGGCATTCGGCACTTCAGGCAATGAAATATGGCGCAAAGAGATCACTTGCGCGTCTGCATTTCAGGACAGCCGTTTTTTAGATTTCGAGATTGATGATGATTCGAGCCTGTATTTCGCCGGAAAATACTTGGTCGATTCGCAGAATCCCAGCGTCAACATGAACGGTTACCAATTTCCGCCCGGTTTGGACGGCAACGTCGTGTATTTCATGAAATTGAATGCAGCCGGCGAGGTGCAATGGTTCAGGAAACCTTCGGGATATACGACAAGTACCGGGATTTTTACAGGTTCGAACTTTGGCCATGACCTCGTCATCAATGGCGATGAGATTGGGGTGGCGACGCAAGTGACCAATGAGATTTGGGGCAGTTTCTCCATCAACCGACCGGTCAATCACAAATCAGATCCTGCCATTCTTCGACTCGACAAAGCTACAGGAGCACCGATTGGATTGCACGATATACTGGGCGTTGCCAATTACGACGATGCGTTGACTGCCATTGCAATTGATAACGATGGGAATTACGTCGCCGGCGGATACTTCCACAGCAATCTTTTTACGGCGGGCAATGACAACGTACAGACCCTAAACAAAGTTTTCGATCAGGCTTTGTACACCGATTTCTTCATCACCAAACTTGCTGCGGGTCCGTGTGGCGGATTGGGCGCGAAAGATTTTACCGGCGATGCGATTGCTATTTATCCAAACCCGTCGAGTGGAGCCGTGCAGGTACAATCCAAAAAACACCTGAGCGGTTACGAAATATCGAACATGTTAGGACAGGTGGTGCTCAAAGGGAATTTGCAGGGCGAAAATTCGATTTTTATCGGCAGCCTGCGTGCAGGAACTTATGTCATCAGTTTGCACACGGCCGATGGAATGGTGAATCGAAAGATTGTCAAAGAATAGTCAATTCACTCAAACAACGTCATAAATTCTAAAAAAAGCCGCATTTCCTTTCGCAGATGCGGCTTTTTAAATTTCTTGCATTTCATCGATTTCCGAAAGCAAGATTATTTTTTGAGATGGGTTTCGAGAAACAGCAGGACTTTGTTCTTTATTGCTTCAGAATTGAAAAGTTCGCCACCGTGCGGCGCGTCCTTCACCACTGTAAAATCACTTGGGACCTGGGCCAGTTTCAAATAGGAATCCAATAATTTGGACAACGTGATCGGAACCGTCTGGTCTTTGTCGCCGTGGAAAATCAGGAACGGCGGGTCGCCTTTGTCGATATAAGTGGTCACACTCGCGGTTTTGGCCAGATCGGGTCGTAACAAAGGTTGGGCGCCCAGAAGCGCGGTTGAGGTCGATGGCTGTATGCCTTCGTCTATCGACATGCTGCCGATGCGCGCAATAAAATCTGACGGGCCATAAAAATCGACCACGGCCTTTATTTCATAAGCCGGTTTTTGGGCATCGTGGTAAAAAGCCTTGACCGTATTGTTGTTGGTCGTCCCAATCAACGCAGCCAGATAGCCGCCCGCGGAAAAACCGATTACGGCCATGTTGTCCCTATCCAAATGATACTTTTGGGCATTTTTATACAAATAATCCAACGCCTGGTTGCAATCCTGTATCTGCGCCGGAAAAATCGCCGTGGTGCTGAAGCGGTAATTGACCGAAGCGACTGCGTAACCATTGGCCAGAATGGCGTTGAACGTGGTTTTCATATTTTCCATATCGCCGAATTTGTCGCCCTGTCTCCAGCCGCCGCCGTGGATCCAAACGACCAGCGGTGCATTTTTGGCGCCTTTCGGAACGTAAATATCGAGTGTGTGCTTGACCAGTGTGTCGGAAGCATACGGCAGGTCAGGGTAGGTGGCGGTCCCTTTTGGCAACAGGCTCTGGATATTGGCGGGAATCTGCGCCGAAAGTAAATTGGAACACAAAATACAAATCGGCAAGAAGAAGAAATTTTTCATGGTGTTCTGCAGCGGCATCTAGTCGAATTTAAAGAAAAAATACGTTACCGCGGCCCATTCTTTCTTGATCCCTTTAGCATAACCGATGGTAGAACGGCTGCTGTTTTCGACCGTCCCATCGTCTTTGATGTAACCGATGGTGCTGCGGCTGCTGTTCTCGACGGTCCCATCTTTTTTGACATAGCCTACGGTAGATCGGCTGCTGTTTTCAATCGTCCCGTCGCTTTTGATGTACCCGATCGTACTGCGGCTGCGGTTCTCGATGGTGCCGTCGCTTTTGATGTAGCCCACGGTAGAACGGCTGCTGTTTTCAATAGTGCCGTCGGCTTTGATGTAGCCTGTGGTGCTGCGGCTGCTCGATTCGATGGTTTGTGCCTGGATGGCGAAACTGGCTGAAAGGAGTGCGATAAGGAATAATTTTTTCATAGCGTTTTTTTTGACGGAGTGTTTTCGTAAAGCTAAATAAAAAAGCGCAACGGTCGCAAACGAATATACACCCAAACCCGACGAACATTCATTTGCCCAAACAAATACGATATAAACCCGCATTTTTGCTTCCGAATAATAACCAAACAATAACCATTAAAATTTAAAGCATGAAAATAGTATTAAGAATTTTCGGAACAATCGCCCTTCTCGTAGCCCTTTTGTTTAGCGGAGGCAGTGCCTGGCGTAATTTTAGGGATGCGGGTGATGCCGCGGCTTTTGAAACCGAAGTCGTCGCCAAAAAGGCCGAGATCGAAAAACTCAGGAAAGACCTCGAAGCCATGCCCGAAGGCGACGGAAAAACCTACATCCAGGAGCAAATCACTGCCGGGGAGGCGATCATCAACGAAATCCCTTCTTCGACACACTTTACCATGTCGGGTTTGATGATGGTCCTTTTGTTTGTCGTTTCGCTGATCGCAGGCATACTGTTGTATAAGCCAAGGCCTTTGGCGACGGTGATTTTCCTCGCAACGATTGCCGTATCGCTGTTGGCCTACTTGGTCGCACCCGATATGAAAGAGACGATGACAGGCGGGGCGGCCAACAAGACTTTGGCCATCGCATCGGCTGTACCAGCAATTTTATGCGGTTTGTTTGCGTTCCTCATTGCCAAAAAAAGTGACGTAAAAGCTTAGTTTGAATAGGGTTGAATGAAGGGAAGGCAGTCCGTTTGGGCTGTCTTTTTTTGCAAGTTACTCGAGCAATTCACACAATCCAACTATTTTTATCTGGGTTTTCGAGCATTAAATTTCATTTTTTCTAAGAAGTCAAAATCCTTATTTATAAACTCTTTTTCGGTGATATTGTCACTATTATCAAGAGCTAAAACTAGATCGCGTTCCGCTTCAGATAGAAGTTGTCGACACATTTCCCAAGCTCTGGCTTGAGTTTTAGGCGTACTTCTGAAATCTCGTCCAGTTCCAATACATTTCTTGGCCATATCCATTTTAGAAGTAGCCCTTTTTTGAAGTAGAGTTGGATTATGCGCGAGATTTGGATATTTTGACATGGCATCACCAATAAATTTAATCACATCTTCAGGATCTCCTACCTTTTTTAAATTTATTACAGCTTTCACAATTTGGCCTTCCTCAATCCTACCGGATAAAGCAATTGATAATGCCCTGTTTGCTAAGTTTGAAAATTGAATGTTATGGTGCGGAGTACTACTTAACAATTCCGCAAAATTTATTAATGTACTTGAATTTACTGAATATAAATCGATATTGTGTTTGTTGATAAAATCAAAAAGTGATCTTGGATCATGTAATTTTGAAAGAATTTCACAATATAAGTCCAAAGACCTAAAATTATAAGTATCTCTTTCAAGTAATTTGTCTACCAATTTTTTAGCTTCTGGAAATTTTTCCAAAATTATTTTATCTTGAATCTCTTGCTGTTCCCTAATTGTTTGATGTCTAGGATGTGCTGGTAATATACAAGTTACACTTTCCAACTCAACATCAAACATTGGATCAGGACATCCTTCTTCTCGCATTGTTCGAAATATTGTAGGAATTCCTTGTCCTTCAGATTGTGCCAATTGAAGTTTATTAAACAAGTATGCGAAACTCTGATTTCTCCATTTTGGACTCGCTTTTCCTTGCAAAAATTTCTCTCTATCAACAGCCCAATGTAGAGTTCCTGGAGACATAATCTCAATCCGGTCAGCGAAAATTGTAATCCTTATAGGATCAGGAATTTCATAATCTCTATGCACAATGGCGTTAACCAACGCTTCCTGTAATGCACGAATTGGATATTTTACTTGGTTGGGTTTATTACTAGTTTTGTCAAATGCCATATATGCTTGAGTATTTAATAACTCAATAGCTTTTTTTGCTTGTTCAATGATTGAGCCTGTAAGAGTATGTCTTTCAGCGGTAGGTTCACTTCTATTTAAGCCTTTATAAATTGACACTACTGTATGACATTCGGGAAAAAAAGACGTAATCGAACTTTTTTTGCCAAACATTAACAATGCAAAATTTCGAGGTTGTAAGAGACCATTAAATGTATTGCGGACGAATAGAGGTGGAACTAATTCCGCTATTTGTTCACGATCAGAAAAGTAATCTTCCAACGGTTTCGATTGATGAAACAGCCCCATTTCTTGAATACTGTCACGAAAAAGCAAAACGTCTATATCGGATTCAGTTGCCTGCGGATGAACGCGTTTATCGAAATATTCAATCTTTCGCTTTTTAATTAATAGCTGAGATAAGATTCCGTTTCTCGCTTCTCTTGTTTCACGACTTATGCGAACATAGTAATTTGTACTTTCCCCATCTCTATATGTATGTGCGTCATTGCTAGCTAGAACTACAAATACTAATATTCTTGTTTTTGAATCTTCGGGATTATCTAATTCTTGGACAACTGGAGCTATTGATGGACTTACATAATCCCGACAATGTTGTAGAACTTTACCCTCTATTTCCTTTAATTTTTCTGCCTTTAAACCACTATAAATAACTTTAGGAAAGCCAAAATCATCTTTGGATTCCTTAGCACCGCATACGACATAACCACCTCCGAAATTAGCAATATCATTAGCAAATGCGGAAATTGTTTTAACAATACTACTTACAATATTTTTATCATCGCCATTTTCTTTCCACTCTACGCGTTCGCTTTCTCTTGTGGATAATTCTTTTAGATCAATGTGGAAGTTCATAGTTTTGTTTATATCAAACAAATTTAGTGAATAATGTATTAAGGTGTTTTGATGACGTTCAAAAAGATTGCAAGCAACACCTGTATTGGCGTATATTTGAAAGCAAAATACAAAAAATGCCAAAACTGCTTTTCGTTTTCCTGATTTTTATTTCGGCTGCGACCGCGCAAAATAAGTTCCACCTCAATGCGGATGCTTCGATCGATTCGGTTTTTTATCCGATTGAGGACCGATCTGCTTCCGAAGTGCGCGAAATGGTTTCAAAATGGACCGAAAAGCAACAAAGCAAACAGATTGTAACCAGCCCAATTGAAAACAAAAAAGAGATCACGATCGATGGAATCCTCAATGCCGCGGTTGAACGATTCACCGACGGGAAAACACAAAAATTGAATGCCGAATACAGATTGTCGGTTGCGATTAGAGACCACAAATACGGCCTGTTGTACCACCACAAAGCGTTCAAAACCGCCGACGGCAATTCGGTTGCGCTGACATTGGAAAACCTGGTTTCGAGATTGCCCGACAGCAACGGAAATTATTACGACGGCATGAAAAAGGAATACGAGGAAAATGTACAGCGGCTGATGAATTCGTTGTATCTGTACATCGTTTCAAATTAGGCTTATCCACCAAGATGTAACGTTTTACCCATACTGTGTAATATTTAGTGGCGATACACTTCGGATATTTGCGAAATAATCGATACGGCGTCTTCGGCATGAACCCCATAGCACTGTCTCACCGAAGAAGTAAAACTATAATTACACCCACCAACAAACAATGCACATGCCAACAAATGAACACGGAATTGAAAATGAAGTTGCCGATATCGATCTGGCTGCGGCGCAGCAAGAAATCGTAAAACTGAAGAACATGTTGCGCAGTGCCCAAAGCGAACTCCTGCAATATGCGCATGTGGCAAGCCATGATTTACAAGAGCCGTTGCGGAAAATACTGATCTACTCAGGAATATTGCGCGACAGGGGCAACTTGGCTGCTGCCGACAAGGAAGTGGTGGAAAAGATACTGATCTCCTCGGGCAGGATGAGCGCGTTAATAAGTGATTTGCTGTTGCATTCGCAAGTGTTGGCATCCGATAAGATGTTCCGGCCGGTAGACCTCAATCATGTCGTTGCCAAGATACTGGTTGATTTTGAGCTCACCATTCAGGAGCGCGGCGCCACCATCGAATCAGACCAGTTACCGACCGTTTTTGCCGTTGCGCTTGAAATGAACCAGCTTTTTTATAACCTGATCGACAATGCGTTGAAATTTTCCAATCCGTCGCGGCCGCCCCATATAGCAATACGGTGCAAGAAAATGCCGGCAGAATCAGTAGCCGAATACATAGCGTTGCCCAAACCGGATAAAACGTATTATGACATTTCGGTACGCGACAACGGCATCGGATTCAATGTGCAGTATGCAGAACAGATACTCAAGGTTTTCAAAAGGCTGCACCCCAAAGACCTGTATCCGGGATCGGGAATCGGGCTGTCGCTTTGCCGAAGCATACTGGCCAACCACGAAGGGGCAATGTTTATAGAATCCATGCCGGGCGAAGGATCGGCGTTTCATATTGTAATCAGCGAATAAATCTTATGTCAAAAACAGGACCCATTATCATAGTAGAAGACAACCCGGACGATCTGGATGTCATTGTATCTGGCTTAAAAGACATCGGCGTCAACAACCCAATCGTCAGCTTTGATGCGGCTTTGAAAGCGATGGCGTATCTTCTGGAAACCTCCGACCAGCCTTTCGTTATCCTGTGCGACATCCGCATGAAGGAAATGAACGGCCTGCAATTCAGGGATACCATCAATGACAATGAATACCTGCGCAAGAAATCGATTCCTTTTGTTTTTCTGACGGCCGCCGTGAGCCAGGAAATTGTAGATGTGGCCTACGACCTCACCGTACAGGGATTTATGGAAAAGCCAAAGTCTTACGAAGAGCTCAAAGATGTGCTGCGCGAAATCGTCTCGTATTGGCACCGTTGCTGGCATCCCAATTCCTTTTAATTCACCTGGTGCATTTGTAGATTACCTGAGAACAAAGTGTTCCAGATCATTTTGTAAATGGGATGATAGGTCTTCCACAATTATTTGCCGCAGGATCCTTTTGAGTTCGGTATAACTGCTCGGCTTGGTAAGGTATGCGTTCGCGCCGCTGGCAAAAGTATCTTCGATGTCTTTTTGCTGCTCGGATGTTGAATAAATAATGACAATCAAATCTCCAAACTTCTCAGAATTCCGGATGGCCTGCAAGCATTCCAGTCCGCCCATGCTGGGCATGTTTAAATCAAGGAAAATGATGCCGGGATAATCTCCATCCGTATTTTCAAGAGCCGACACTAACAATTGCCCATCCTTGAACCAGGTCAGTTCATGTGCGATATCCGCATCGTGCAACGCATCTTTGAACAGGCACATATCGTCGGGGTCGTCATCGGCCATGAAAATCCGTATTTTATTGTTTGGTGTTTCCATAATTGTAAGTTCGGTTTGTTGTGGCGAAGAAGTATCATTCCGCCAGTTTTTACTTGTATTGTTTTATGGAAGGTAAATCTGTCTTTGCAGGTCCGTTCATTACTACGCCTTTGCAATCGAATCGCGAACCATGGCAGGGACAATCAAATGATTGTTCATCAGCATTCCATTTTACCACACATCCCAGATGGGGACAAATGGCACTAAACTGATGGAGCGTATTTTCTTCGTCAACATAGACTGCAATTTTAGTAAGCCCAGATGTTATCACACCACCCTCACCGGCTTGTAGTAAATTTTCATCCTTCAGGTCAGATGGCGTTAGCAAGTCGAGGTATTGCTTCGCCATATTGCCCGTTTCTTTAAGGTAGTCTCCAGCGACATTCAATGTGATGCGTGAAGGACTGTATAATTCCTGCCACGGATTTTCCCTTCCGGCGATAATATCAGTAATTATTTTAGCGCCAATGGTCGTATGCGTCATGCCGTTTCCTGAATCGCCGGTAATGATATAGATGTTTTCATCGCCCGGATTTTTGCCCATGTATCCCAACGAGTCAATGGGTTCCATGACCTGTCCGGACCATTTGTATGTAACTTCTTCAATGGCAGGAAAATGTTGCCGCGTCCACGCTTCCAGTTTATGGTATCGTTCAGTTTCGGGTAAGTGTTCTTCGTCGGCCTGGCCGGTTTTATGATCTTCGCCTCCGGCTATCAGCAAGTCATAACTTTCGTCGAATTCTTCAAGACGTACGTAATGGTAAGGCTGCGACGTCCATTCTGAATCAGCATCGCCCGTATCCCACCAAAGCACATAAGGAAGCGATCCCTTTTTAACCTTGCAGCCAATCACATAGCTGCGATAGGCATGTTGTTTGGTATGCATGGTAAATAGGTCATTAATGGGCGTATTTGTTGCAACTACAATATGCTGCGCCCTAATTTTAAACCCATTCGCCATGGCGCCATGTTTATCTATTTTTTCAGCACGCGTTTCGGTATAAATTATTCCGCCCATACCAATTATTGCATGGGCCAACCCCTCCAGATAATGCATAATATGAAATTGCGCCTGACTGATAAATTTCAACGTCCGCATCTGCTCGCCGTTAAAAACTCCCGGAACACCTTGCTCCATATAGGTAAGCAAGCCAGCACGCTGCGTAGCATCGTATTCTTTATCGAGACTTTCTTCCTGATCGGAGGGGTGCAAAAACAGATATCCGTCCACACGTTTAAAGCCGCATTCAATTTTTTCATTTTGAACAATCGATGCGATAAGTTTAATGGCCTCCACATGGCTCTCCGCTGCAAGTTTTGACGCATCTTCCCCCAATTTATTTTCAATAAAATAGTAGCGGTCGTCTAATGCGCTGGCAAGGTGGGCAGTGGTTCGTCCGGTTTCGCCGCTTCCAATAAATCCGTCCTCAACAAGTACGACTTTCTTGCCCTCCTTCAACAACAAGTATGCTGTGGTTAGGCCGGCAATACCACCACCGATAATCAAAATTTCTGTATCAGCCTCACTTGAAAGCCTAGGAAATGAAAGAGGGGATGCAGATGCAACCCAATAAGATTCATGGGCACCCGAAGTCGTCTTGGCGTTGCCTCTGTAATTTGTTTCCATATTAGGTATATTTTTCTGTCGCTTTAAGTATCGCTCCGGTAACCAAGGCGCCAAATAGATAGTAAGCAACTGTTTTTGCCTTCACCTTATTATTGCGTGCAACTGGATTTGGGTCAAGCCCCATGGGTTCGGCCAATGTAATAGCACCTGTTCCTGCGGCTAGTCCTAGACTTACGGCTTTCGGCCAAATATGATTGGGATTTCCCGCACCGATTAGACTGAAATAAAGTGCATTGCTGATGAGGTCTGCTCCCAAGGTTGCAGCATACAATTGATTTTCGTTGTCTATAGAAGTACCGGCATACCCAAGGCTTTTTTCGAGCGCTTCTTCACCCAGGATATCAATTCTGGGCATATCTCTGCCTTTTTTCTTCAATGATTCGTGCAGGATATTCAAGGCGATGGCGCCGCCAAGGCCGGCCAATAGATTTTTCAAGGTACTCATGGCTTGTTGTTATTTGAAGGTGTGTTTTCCATTTTGCGTGTTGATTCCTCTGTCATCTTTGACGACCTGTCTTTGCTGCTGGAGCCTTTTATGATCTCAACATCTTTTCCTTGTATCAATTTTCCATCACGGTCGTAAGGATAGTTCGGATCTTCGGAAAAAGGCCTTCCTGTTCGGACCGTACCATAACTTCCGTCAGGTATTTGTCTTTTTTTGTTCTTGGCCGGCTTCGGCTTATTGGAATTTTCAACAGTCAGGCTTCCGTTGGCACTGGCGCTGCGGTCATTCGGTGTGATGCTGTTTTTGTCTTTCTTGACCTTTGTCATTTCAAGCGCTGATTTATCGGTGTGCTTGGTACCGTCTTTTGGCTTGTCGCTTGATTGCGCCACTGCTGTGGAACTTATAAGGACTGCTAGTATAATCAGTATATTTTTCATAAGGATTTGTTTAAAGTTGTGGTAATTCCAGGATCAGTTCAATGCTGTCAAAAATTGATTTGTTATTTGTTTCATTAGTCCAAATTATTTTCTATAAAACTATTGTAGAATAAAACGGTGCGCTTACATGATTAGCATTATCTTTTATGGTATTCGACACCCTGACCGATAACAAGTATGAAAAAAATCCCCTATGAAAAAATAGATACGGTAAACGGCAGCTTTAACGATATTATTATCCTACATTTGCTAGTAAAGCAATCCCTAACCAATATATATTACGGAACATGGCAAACCAATCCATTACAATTTTAAAAACGAAGAAAAAAGAAGTACTTAAACTTTGGACAAGCACGCTCTCAAGCGTTGGCGCAGCTGACGGGTTGACCGAAGAAAACGAGTCGGAAGAAGTGGTAGCACTTTTAATAGAAGCACTTAATGACAAAAGCATTGCTGATCCCAATGCGCAAGAATTTGAGAAAATCAATGACCTTTTAATTGGTATTTCAATTTCAAGAGGCAAACGCGGGTTTTCCCCGCGCGAAAATGCAAACTACATTCTTTCACTGAAAGAATCCATACTCAAGGTGCTTTCGACAGAAATTAAAGATGCTTCGGCATTGTACGAGAGCAACACCCAACTTTCAAGTATCCTCGACAATATGGCGATACTGACTTTCGAATCTTACATGAAAGGAAGAGAAGATGTCATTATGAGACAGACCGATGAGATCAGTGAGATTTCAACACCTGTAATACGTGTCTGGGATGGTATAGTTGCATTACCCATTATCGGGACGCTCGATAGTTCGAGGACGCAGATCGTAATGGAAAACTTGCTTCAGCAAATTGTTGAAACGGAAAGCTCGATTGCAATCCTTGACATTTCAGGCGTGCCTGCCGTTGATTCCTTGGTGGCCCAACATTTAATCAAGACTGTGAGTGCTACAAGACTCATGGGTGCCGAATGCATTATCAGTGGTATCAGGCCGGAAATAGCCCAAACCGTTGTCCATCTGGGCATCGATTTAACAGGTATCATCACCAAGGCCTCACTTGCAAGTGCGTTGCAGACAGCCTTCGATATGCTTCGATTGACAGTAGTAAAAAGAAAAGTAACCGTATAAGTTCGTGATATATGGATAGAATTCCAATCCTAAAAATGGGTGACTTCTTGCTCGTTACCATCCAGGTCGACCTATACGATCAGCTGGCGGAGAATCTTGAAACCGATTTAATTAATTCAGTCAAAAAGCACAGTTCCAAAGGAGTGCTCATTGATATTTCTGCCGTATCCATCATCGACTCATTCATGGGCAGGATTCTTGGCAACATTGCCATCATGTCCAAAATCATGGATGCACAAACAGTCGTAGTGGGCATGCAGCCCGCTGTTGCAATTACATTGGTAGAACTGGGACTTCCGTTAAACGGGGTAATCAGTGCGCTTAATGTAGAAAAAGGTATGGACCTGCTTCGCGCGAAAATGTATAACAGCGAAACCGCGGAGCAAGATGACGATATCGATCTCGAATAAAGAAGAAATCCAAATCATTAGGGAACAGGATGTGGTACCATTGCGCAACCGCGTGAAGGACTATGCCGTTAAAGCGGGCATGAGTATCCTGAACCAAACCAAAGTGATTACTGCGACGAGTGAATTGGTGCGTAACCTTCTCAAATATGGCGGTGGCGGAAAGGTTGTCATCGAAGCGGTTAACAATGGCCGGGAAAATGGCATCCGAATTACCTTCATTGACAAGGGACCCGGCATTGCCGATATTTCCCTTGCAATGAAAGATGGTTACAGTACGGGAAAAAGCCTTGGGCTGGGTCTACCAGGTACCAAGCGGCTTGTGAACGAATTTGCCATCGAATCGGAACCGGGAAAAGGCACTACAGTCGCTATAACAAAATGGAAAAATGGATAAATCTTTTTCCAGCTACAAAGTAGACGACCGTAGTTTTGTGGCTTTCATCAAACGGGAAATTCACAATCTTGCCATCAACTCAGGATTTTCAGTACATCGTGCGGGCGAGGTGGATATCGTGGTATCGGAATTGACATCGAACCTGATCAAACACGCTGAAGGCGGCGAATTGCTGTACAGGATTTATGAGGAGGATGACGTTAAGGACATTCAGATTTATTGTATCGACCATGGTATTGGGATTGAAAATACCCAAAGGATCATGAACGATGGCTATTCGTCGACCAACACATTGGGCCAGGGACTTGGCGCAATTAAACGCCTTAGCGATGAATTTCTTATTTTCTCCATAAAAAAATGGGGAACGGTGCAATACGTCAGCATCTCAAACAAAGCTGAAAAGCTACCATTAAGAAAAAACCTAAATTATGCCGCACTTCAGGTTTGCCTCCCTGGCGAGTTGGTGTGCGGTGATGGATACTATGTAAAATTGATTACGGGCGGTTTCCAGATTTTTGTAGGGGATGGTTTGGGGCATGGTCCCAATGCCCATCATGCTGTTCAGGAGGCCATGAAAGTTTTCCGCATTTGCAGGGAAAAAGACCCTACCGAAATTATCCGCGACATTCACAACAGTGTCAGGAAAACACGCGGACTTGTGGCTACCATCGCTACGGTAGATTATAAAACCGCAACCTGGACAATTTGCGGGGTAGGGAACATCAGCACCAGAATTTTCACAGGTGTCGACAGCAAGACCTACACGCCCTATAATGGCATCATCGGGCATAATATCCCCAGGACACTCAACAACACGGTTGTGCCCTATGAAAAACACCAGATGATTGTTATGCACAGTGATGGTCTGCGCACACGTTGGAACCTAAGCGATATGCAATCGATCCTTAAGCACGAGCCACAAATGATTGCAGCGGCATTGTATAAAGACCAAATGCGCGGAACCGATGACGCGACGATATTCGTCGGAAAAATTAGATAGTATGCACAAAATAGTATCGATAAGGCTGGACAACGAAATGGACCTGATATTGGCCCACAAGCGAAGCATGAAAATTGCTGAACTTTGTGGTTTGCCATCGGCGGCACAAACGCGTTTCTCCACAGCGGTTTCGGAAATTGCACGGTGTTCAATTGCCAACGGCAAGGAATCAATTTTGCAACTGGCCATCCGCGTCACCAAAGTGACCCGAAAGGATATCCTTGCCATTATCACGGATACAGTAGATTTGAAAGATTGTAATCCCGAAGCTTTTGCGTATGCCTCACGCATTTCGGGTAATATCGAGCACGGTTTCGATAACGGCCTGTTTACAACCACGCTAAGCCAAGAAATCGCTGCGCCCGGGCTGATCTCTGAAACCAAAATCAATGGGTTTAAGGAATATTTCACCTATGAACCGCCGCTTTCTCCGTATGATGAAATCCGGAAAAAAAATATTGAACTCATCGCCCTGTCGGAAAAACTGGGCGAGAGTGAAAATAAATACCGGCAGCTCACCAATACGTTGCCATTGCTCATTTACACCATAGATGACCGCAACCGCATCGAATTGTCAAACAAATGGACCAACAAATACCTTGATGCGCCAATTATTTCATTTGACAAACCAGCCATAACCTCAATGGTTCACCGTGAAGATGTCGATTTTCTGTTGCAGGGTTGGGAAAAGGCAAAACTCAGCAAATCAGGCTTTCAAGGACAGGTGCGTGTTAAACACCGTGGCGATTATTATTGGCACACCGTTTCGATCATTCCAGACAAAGGGGAAGACGGAACCATCGACAGCTGGATTTTGTTCTTTTCCGACATCGATGCGCAAAAGCGTATTGAAGAAACGCTCAACGACAACTCTGAACTCAAAAGAATACAGGAAGAGCTGGAGAAAACAAATTCGGAACTTTCATTCAAAAATCAGGAACTGGAACAGTTTGCCTATGTGGCAAGCCATGACTTACAGGAACCGCTGCGCAAGATCATGATCATGATTTCACGTGCGGGTGAAAATCTTTCCGAGGAAGGCAGGCGCGAACTTTATTTCGACCGCATCAATCTGGCGGCACAAAGAATGTCCAACCTCATTGGCGACGTACTTCATTATTCACGCATCAACAACTTCGAAGGCGGCGTTGCCGACGTAGATTTGAACGAGGCCATTAATGAAACCTTGCAGGATCTCGATTTTGCAATCGAAGACAAAAAGGCAAAAATTTCTATCGCAAAGCTTCCAACTGTCCCGGCAGTCGCGTCGCAGATGAAACAATTGTTTTTTAACCTGATCAACAATGCGCTCAAATTCAACAGTGGTATACCCGAAATATCTGTTACTGCCGATACGACATCGGATGCCGAAATGCAGGACGGTACAAAAGTTGCCGGAAATTTTCATGTAGTGTGCATAGTCGATAATGGCATCGGGATGGAGGAGGAATATTCGTCAAAAATCTTCAATATGTTCCAGCGACTGCACCACCGCGATATCTATGGAGGAAATGGTATTGGCCTTGCCTTATGCCGCAGGATTATAGAGAATCACAAGGGATTCATCACCTTTAAGAGTGTCCCCGATGAAGGAACAACCTTTTGCATCTATCTGCCTGTAAATTAATTACAAAATACAAGAAGCCCCTATAAATAGGGGCCTCTAACCAAAACAAACATACATATCACTATCTATCTTGTAGGGCTGCCGGACTTCGCGCCCGATCCCGGGGAAGTTTCAGTTGTTCCCATTGGTTCTGTATTTGGCGTTGTTTTTGTCCTTCCGGTGCCCATCTCATTTGCATCTTCGTCACCAGTCGTGGTTCCGGTAGAGGTGGCTGTTTTTTTCGTTTTGGAAGTTTTAGATTTTTTCGTTGTCCCATTTCTTTTATCCTGGGTCGTTGTCGTGGACATCGTGCTCTCGTCAGAAGTCTGAACAGTTGACTTATCCTTTTTCTGCGCACTTTGCGTCGTTTGTGTATTGTTCTTGTCCGTTGTCTGTGCCGATACTGAGCTTACTGCAAAAAGTAAAACGGCGATTAAAAAAAACTTTTTCATATTAATAAATTTATAAGGGCCTTTATTGGCTTTATAAAGGTCATCGATGCTGTATCGCATAGATTATATGTTTCATGGCAATAGTATCAAAATCTCTGCATTGAAAGGTTCAGGATTGCTGTGAGGACTTATTCTTTAACTGTAATATTATTCCTTTTCGATATAAAAGGGCCTGTGGCCTCAAGGCTACCTTCGCAAAAAAAATAATAATGAGCTATATCATAAGAAATAAACCCGTAGAAACCGTAGCTGGGCGAACTGCTGTATCAGCCGACAAAGTCCTTGAGACCGTACGGACTATTTTTCCGCAAGAAGTACATAACAGGCTCAGTATTGCGGAAAGAAGCAATTATTTTGTCGTGCTGGTCGATAACAACAAGCACCGCAGCCTTTTCAGGCTTTACAACAATGACATCCGAAAATCAATCGGATTGTTCAACGCCCATAATGTAGAAACCAAGTTCAGGTTTGGGGAGGCCGGCGATATTTTATTCTATGCCACGGCCATCAAAACGAGGGCGGTAAAGTTTATTTAACTGGGCATATAAAGTGAAGAAAGCCCGTGGAGTTATCCAGGGCTTTCCTTTTACAACAAGTTACAGCAATACGATTGCGCCCATGTGTACACTGGTAGACTGGCTCTTGCCATCGGCTGCAATAAATGCAAGCCAACATTGTACCGTGTCGCCCGTCCAGTTTTGGTCTAGCACCAACTGGTAGGTAAGGGCAGACCGAAGCGCGGTCATCTGGTAATGGTAGAGGTTCTTTTCCTCATTGTAAACCAGTGCCAGCATAAAATCGCCCGGTTTGGCCATGCCCTGGGTACTGTTGTCTTCCCAATTAAAGTCGACTTTGGCGCCCACGACAGGAGTCGCTTCGGGTTCCATTCATCCTTTGCAATTCGCCCTTGGTGACCACTACCTTCGGATAGTCGATCGTAAAGTCCGGGAATGTTCCCGTAACCGCCTCCCTGATGATACCTGCGCAGGCTACCGGGATTCTGTCCCGATTTCAGGGCGAATGTAAAATGGATTTTTGGATTAAAAACGGGGTGCGTACCAAACGGCCGCAAATGACCTGAAATGTCATAAAATGACGCAATCTCGAAATAAGGGTTTTGTTTTAGTGTTGTTTTAGTTTCGTTTTACTGGGTAATATTAAAATTTGACGAAAGTAAAACAATGGCAAGACGGAACTAAAGGAAGGGTAAGGTTGTGTAACGAAGTGACGTGAAATGGCGTTATCGATTACAGTAAATTTAGTATATCAACTAGCGGTTGCCAGAAGTATCTATTCCTGGTATTTAAAATCTTTCCCTCCTTCTTGAAGTTCGATTTTAGATATCTTGTTTAAAGGAATTTTATTCATTAGACTTTGCAAAAATCTAGATTGATTTCCTTTCAAAGTGTCGTTTTCTAAAATTACTGTGTCAAAGTAAAAAAGATATCTTTTTCCATTTGTGTGCGTTACACGCATTTCCAATGATGGAGAATTTGGAATTTCAATTTTGTTTCCCTTTTTATCATTAACAGTTAAGACTTTTATTCCATTAGCTTTGTATTTTATATTACCATAAAGCAATGGATTATTTATCTCTGCTTCCGTTTGAATATTTGCGCTTTGAGTAAATTGTATTTTTAAACTTTCAGAAGTAATATAATAAGTCTTACAAGAAAGAAATGTGAATGATATTAAAAGAAAAATGAGTTTTGTTTTCATATTCGTTTGTTCTTCTCTGGATATTTCTGCCAACGTTTCGTGCATTTGCGTCAGTCGCGGTTCAAGCGGACTGAGTTCTCCCTGCCAAGATAAGCTTTTTTGTGAAGAAAAATCACCAAGCCAACTACAACCATCGCAGTCACGTACCGGTGGAGTGGTAGCGTTGTAAATTAATCTTTTTACAAATTATGTCCGCAACAGCCAAAAATATATCTTCTAACAAAGTAATATTTTCTTTTTGAAATCTAGCTTTGTTGAGGAAAAATAATTAAACGTTAAACAGTGAGGTCGAATATCTCCATTTTTTTAGCGGAAGACGATGATGACGACGCATCACTTTTTAAAGAGGCTGTCACAGAGTTGGTTTCAGATGTTAATCTTGTCATTTTATCAAATGGTGAGCAACTTATGAGGCAACTTGAAACAAACGAGCAACTTCCTGATATAATATTTTTGGACTTAAACATGCCTGTAAAAAATGGACTTGATTGTCTAAAAGAGATTAAAAGTAGTTCTTTATGGAAATCGATCAAGGTAGTTGTACTTTCAACAACGTCCGATGATATACAAATAAAAAAGTGTTATTCGTTAGGGGCAGATGTATTTGTAACAAAACCACCCAGTTACGATAAATTAAAGCTACATTTAAAAAGCTGTTTGCTTTAGCTAATAATCCTTGATACAATGAAATTTAAAAATGCTTTCCGTTTCACTGAACATTCGGATGCTATGATGGCGTTTTGGGACAAGGATTTGGTTTGCAGGTTTGCAAATTCGGCATACTTAAAATGGTTTGGTTTTTCACCTGAGGATTTAATTGATCAGGTTACACTTCCTCAGCTTTTGGGCCCGATATATAAAAAGAACCTACCATATATCACGAAAGCGCTGGAAGGAGAAATTCAGGTTTTCGAAAGGGAGCTTACCCAAATAGACGGTACTATAAGGAACACGCTTGCAACTTATACCCCTGAAATTATGGAGGGAGAAGTTACGGGAATTTTTGTGCATGTCGTGGACATCTCTTTTATCAGCCCGTTGGCTCCTCACGCTTTAAGCGAAAGTGCAACTTTAAAAAGCGACCCAAAGAAAAGTGACCAATGTGGGCCTCTTGACAAGGTCGAAAAAATGTTGCGCGCCTCTTTACTTTTGGAATTTCCTGGAATCGACACGTTGTCAAAAGAGTGCTTTATCTCGCCTACTAAATTGAAGCGCGATTTCAAATCCAGATTTAATTCTACCCCGTTTTTATATTACAGAAATTTACAGATGCAAATTGCTGATAAATATTTACAGGAAAACCTACTTTCGAAAAGTCAGTTGGCAGATATGTTTGGTTTTGCTAATCAATCAAATTTTATTTCATGTTATAAAAGATATAAATCAAGTTGAGAAAGTTCAGACGCAGCCCAAGAGTTGAAGCGCATTGAGATTTAAAAAATTATTTTAAGAAATTAACCTATTTGTTATGGTATCGGTATATTCCGCGGGGTTGCATCATGAAACAGACGAAATTCATTTATTTATCGGCAGGAGACAGAGTGCTCTTAAAGCTGATCACGATGAAATATCATTATGTGATAATGTAAGATACACTGATGTGAATCTTATATCTGGATGCGTTGCTATAAGTATTGGCGAGATGGAGCGAAGACTAAGAGTCACGAAAGGAAATAAGTGTAAAGAATGCAAAATACTTCTAGCAGAAATTAGAGCTAATGTTCGTTGATTAAAGTTTTCACATTAGATATTTTTGGAACTTTATAATTTCTTGGTTTCAGTCTATGTTCCTTTGAAATTACCGCTAACGTTTCGCCGGTAAGCCAATTCGAGATGCCGACGGAATGAGTTCGCTCTGCCGAAGATGAACGTTCAAGCCTGGGAAATCTAGCGCATGTAGTTGCGCTGTTGTGCGACGTACTATTTTATGTAATTTGGAGCGACACATTTCAACCAATATTCAACTATTGTTTGGATGGTTTCTTTTATTTCATTTAAACTTCCTGGTTTAATAAAAAATCCCTGTACAGATTTTGAATACGCGTCAACAACATGCTTTTGTTCCGCAGTCGTTGTAAAAAATAAATATGGGATAGTTTTAAGACGCATACTTTCATTTTGGTGTAGTCTTTCCCTCAATTCCAATCCATTTAATTTAGGCATATTTATATCAGAGAAAATGATAAATGGATCGATTGCAGTGTCGACAAGATAATTTAAGGCATCTTCACCATTGTTGAAAAATAGTATCTCATTTTGGTAGGAAAGTTCTGAAAAGACCATTTCAAAAGCTTCCAGATCATCCTCGTCATCTTCAATGATAATTATTGGGCCAAGTCGATTCATGTTTTTTTTCCCAAATATAATATTATTTTGATAAGTGCTTTGCGGAATTATGTCGCCCAACGTTAGGCGCATTTGCGCCAGTCGCGATTCATGCGGATTGAAGTTCTCTCTGCCGGAGATAAATTTTTGTGAAACCAATTTCCTGATGCGAAAAATCAACAAGGGCGTACTTACGCAGTTATGGACAGTTTTTCTTGTTGCTAATTTGCATTATCCTTTTTGCATTTAATAAGGTAAAAGGGGTAATTTTCTGTTACTTCAGTTATTTCAAAAAGCCCTGAATTTCCAAACTCTAGTTCTATGTTTTCCTTGTCATAAAAGAATATTCTGACACCGCCAAACATCTCAAATTGGTCTTTATTTATAAGTTTTCCTTGTCCGTAGGTATGAGCATTTTTGGTTATAGCCGTAAAAACCATAAATCCATTTTCAGCCAATTGATTGAAACAATTTTGAATCAGTTCTTTTCTTTCCTTCTTGTCTAACAAGTAAATTAATCCGTAACAAAATATACCATCAAACAATTTGTTGTCAAAAGGCATTTGGGTGACGGAACCATGATAAATTTTGAGCTCATTTCCATAATGATTTTTAGCTAGATCAATGGCGGTCTGTGAAATTTCAATTCCTGTCACATCCATTTCATTGTCTATAAAAATTTTCGCATTACGGCCATAGCCAATTCCTGGAATAAGCACCTTCTTAATTTTGTTCTCAACAAAAAAGTCCTTTGTTAAAACTGCGGATTTTGCTGGTTCGAGTCCCCACATTTCTTGCTTATCCTTAAACGCTTCTTCCCAAAATTCCGTCATTGTATAATTTCCAATTTTGTTGTTGAAATGTCCGTGTCGATTAAAAATTGCCTCTAACGTTAGGCCGCTTCACGATGTTGCCGATCAAAGCGAGTTCTTTCTGCGAAGATAATGTTTCTTCGGGAATTTCTTCTTCCAACCTACATTCCGCTAATTAACAGTTGTCAATGGCCGGGTTGCCGCCTTTTGAGTAACTTTACGTAAATACAACATATAATCGCCATGAACAAAGCCGTAGACTGGAAGGAAGCTTTCGAACCGCTGATCGAAATGTACAAAGACGAGAAGCATCCGTTAGATTACAAGAAAAGCATTTACCGTTTACTGGTGATGGTACTGTTGTCTGCCCAGAACTCAGACGAAAACATCAACAGGGTAACACCGGGATTCTTTAAGGAATTTCCGAACATGAAGGCCATGTCTAAAGCCAGTTATGCCGAAATGGAGAAATTGCTGGCCAAGGTGCGGTTCCACCGGCAAAAGATCGAATGGCTCATGGAAATTGCAAGTGAATTAAAGGACGACAAAAACATCCCCAAGACCATGAAAGCCTTGGTTGGCCTGAAAGGGATAGGCCGCAAATCTGCCAACGTGATCCTGCGCGAGGCAGGGGCAAAGGCAGAGGGGATCCTTGTGGATTTGCACGTGTTGCGTGTGGTTGACCGTTTGGGAATCTCGCACGCGACAGACGGGGTCAAGATGGAAAAGGACCTGATGGAAGTACTGCCGCAGGAAATTTGGGGCGAAGTGGGGATGGCGATTTCTTTTTTGGGCCGCGATACGTGCAGGCCTACGGATCCCAAGCATGAGGAATGCGTGATGAATAAGGTTTGTGAGTATTGCCAGGCTAAACGTAAATAGATGCCGCGATTCCTGCGCCCAATTATTGGTAAAGCCAGCCTTTGATTAACTTGGTGTATTTTGGCATGAGCAGATACACCATTATAAAAACGACAATTCCCGAAATAAAAAATGCGTTGAGAAACCTGTCATTAGGAAAATGCAAGAACTTGAGGAAAGGGAGGACGATTAAGGGAACCAGTATCGACAACGGATAGATGGCCGACCACGTAACCAGGTATTGCTTCCACCTCACCGGAACTTTTTGGCTTTCCTGTTCAATGGGAAAAAGAAAGTCGAGTCCCGTCTTGATAAAATACCGGTCGTCTTTTGCAAATAGCAGCTTTGCTTTTTCGATGAACTTTTTTCTTTGGTCAGATTCCATCCAATTTTTGAGGTTTTCAATTGAATCAAACCTAATGATTACCGTGTAATTGTAGGTCAGGTTTGGTATCGGGCGAATGATCTGCCAATCAATATTACCGGTTGCGTTCCTGCATAGCACGCCAATCTCTTCAAGCCATGCTTCATATTGCTGCTGTTTTCCGTCTAAGATGTGGTGGTTGATTACCACTGATGCTCCCTGACTTTCCATGAAAAAAGGTGTTAAAATTTAGTGTTTGCCTTGGCCAGTACATATGGCGCCTGTGCCAAGGTAAAGACAATTTTAGGTAATTCCAATTTTTTACGCTGCACCCTAATTTGCCAATAATTCAACCCGCGTATTTTCAAGTTTCCCCAAGATCTTCTTGAATTCGAGTACCTCGCTTTTGCGCAAGTCGTTTTTGGGTATGATGATCGCCGACAAGCTATTGTGGTAAATCAGGAACCACTTTGGCTTTTCGACGATCTTGAACATCTTGTCCCACCTGACTTCCATATAAAAGGATTTTCCATGGATCTTGATTTCCCTCGGCAGGATTTCCATTTCCAGTGGTTCGCAGATATGATTGCTGGAATAGTAAACCCTGTGGATTATTGTGTAAACCACAGTGGGCTGAACCACAGTAATTAAGATGAGGGTAGCGTATTGATAGATTAGTGGTTCGGGAAGGTTAAAAATGTCAAGGCAGTAGAAAAGTATCCAGAGCAACAACAGCAGATCCACCGCTACAAGAATCATCATGATAGGCCTTCGGTAGGTCAGGCCAAAGAGCAATCTTACATATTCCCTAAAAGTAACCCTGGTTTTAATTTTCATGGATGTTCCATCAACATGCTGTTTAATAAAAAATTCGCTGTATATCGTCAACCGCTTTTTCCATATCAATGCCTTTACCGAGGCTTCCCTTGAAAATATCGCCTTCAGACTGCGCACGTGCCACCGCATTGGCAATCGTAAAATCCTTCATTGCCAAGCCTTTCTTGACTTCTTCCCAATGCAACGGCATTGAAACGGTGGCGCCCACTTTCGGGCGTAACGAATAGGGGCATGCGATGGTTGCGCCGGGACGGTTTTGTAGAAAGTCAAGGTACATTTTACCGCCGCGGTTCTTGATCTGGCGTTCGAGGCTCGTAAAATCGGGCAATTGGTTGTGGACGATGGTCACGATCATCTTGCCGAACATTTGCGATTGGTCATACGAGTACTTGGCACCGAGCGGGATGTATATGTGGATGCCGGTTGAACCCGAAGTCTTGACATAACCCGGTATGCCGATGGCGTCGAGGATTTTCTTGACCTCCTGTGCGGCGGTAATTACCTGGTCGAAGGTATTCTTGTCGGGGTCGAGGTCAATGACGCAATAGTCTGGATTGTCAGGATGCTGTGTAGTGCTGAACCACGGGTTTATTTCTATGCAGCCCAGTGAGGCCATCCATAGCAATGTTGCCTCGTCGTCGCCCACAAGGTATTCCTTACTTTCGCCGTCGCTTGTGGTGTAAGGGAATGTTTTTGCCCAATCGGGCGCCTTGTCCTTAACGTCCTTTTGGTAGAAACTCATCCCGTGGATGCCGTTCGGAAACCTGTTGAGCGAAAGCGGGCGGTCTTTGAGGTAGGGCAGGATGAAATCGGCGATCTGGTAATAGTAGTTGAACATGTCGCGCTTGGTATAGCCGTCCTCGGGCCAGTAAATCTTATTCAGGTTGCTGAACTTGATGTTTTGGCCGTTGATTTTCTTGACCTGTGTTTCCTCGGTAGGGTTGAGCAGTGTCTTCTTGCCGCGGCCTTTTGGGGCCGAAACCAGTTTCACTTTCTCATCGGTGGCTTGCTGTGGCCCTTCGACTACAGTTTCGGTAGCTGATGCCGTTTCGCGCACCACGTCTGTGGCTTTCTTATCTGACCGCATGCCCTGGAAGGATGGATGGCGGAACACGCCGTCGCCGGTCACTTCTGCAAAACTGACTTCACAAACCAGTGAGGGCTTGAGCCATGTGGCTGTCGCCTTGGGCGGATTGGGCCGGAAGCGTGACGGTTTGTTGATGTCGGGATCGGACGTGAATGGATTCTTGTCGGTTATGAGTGGCTTGAACTTCGCCATCATTTCTTTTTGGCGCTTGTCTGAAAATCCGGTGCCAACCTTGCCAACGTATTGCAGTTTGCCTTTTTCGTAAACCCCGAGCAGCAGCGAACTGAACTGCTTGGCGGTGCCGTCGTTTGTGGTATAGCCGCCAATAACGACTTCCTGCCGCTGGCTGACCTTGATTTTCAGCCAGCTCTTGGAGCGGGCGTCAGGGCTGTAAGTGCTGTCGAGTTTCTTGGCCATGATGCCTTCGAGTCCCATTTTTTCGGCGGCCTTGAAAAAGTCGACCCCGTTAGCGGTAAAGACCTTGCTCAGGCGGATGTGGTCGTCATTTGTCGGCAGGATTTCTTGCAGGATGGCCTGCCTTTCGGAAAGTGGCAGCCCCATGAGGTCTTTGCCATCATACCACAACAGGTCGAATGCGTAGTAGACCAATTCTCCATCGGCCTCGCTGCGCCAATTTTGGAGCGCACTGAAATTGGCCTTGCCGTCTTTGCCAATGACGAGTATCTCGCCATCAAGCACGGCGTTGATCGGCCATTCCTGCATGGCTGCGGTGATGGGATAATATTTTTCGGTAAACGGTTTGTTGTTGCGCGAGGACAGTGTGGCCTTTCCTTTATTGATGTAGGCGATGGAACGGTAGCCGTCCCATTTTACCTCATAGCTCCAGTTGGGGTCTTCAAACGGCTCGTCGACCAACGTGGCGAGCATGGGCTTGATTGCTTCGGGCAGTTTGCTGCGCTTGCCCTTTTTCAGCAATTGTTCGGCTTTTGCCCCGGGTGAATCTTTGGGTTCTTCTTTTTTCCTTGCCGCCTTTTTTGCCTTTTCCTGCTGAGGTTCGGTTTTTTCTGAGCCGTAGATATTTTTACTGGTGGCAGCGACCTGTTCCAGCGTTTTCTTGGAGACGACCGATTTGTCTTTTGCCGTGATGTCATTTGTCGACGCGTATTTGTCGTCAAGCTTCATGAGCAGCCAGCCGTTGTCGCCACGGCCATGGGCCTTGATCAATGCAAATTCGCCTTTCAGTTTTTTGCCCTTTAGCGTGAATTTGATTTTGCCGCTGTTGAGCTGCTGCAAGAGGTGCTTGTCCCATTCTTTTTTGGTCTTGCCGTCAAAATCGATCGGTTCATAGGTTCCCTCATCCCAAACAATGACGGTACCGCCACCATACTCGCCCTGTGGGATGATTCCTTCGAAGGTACGATAGTCATACGGATGGTCTTCAACCATCATCGCGAGGCGCTTTACATCCGGGTCTGTCGACGGTCCTTTCGGTACAGCCCAGCTCTTGAGTACGCCTTCCATTTCGAGGCGAAAGTCATAATGGAGGCGCGAGGCCGCATGCTTTTGTATTACAAAACGCAAAACGTCTTGGTCACTTGTACCGCCGAACGGTTCAGGTGTCTTTGATGCGTCTCTCTTCTCTTTGTATTTGTCGAGTGCCATACCGTATGTTTTTGGTTATGTGTCGCTGTTAAAGGTTGGATAGTTTGGAAGGGTCGGTTGCTTCCGCAATCGACAATCCCTCGGGCTTCGGGTGTTCTTTTTCCATGTTACGGAACAGCTGGCGGGCCTGCTTTAATCCGGTTGCTATGGCGATTCCTTCTTCGACACCCTCTTCCAGAAGTGCATTGGCCAGTTCTACTGCCTTTTCGCGAAGCGCTAAAGGCTGGTTTTTATAAGATGGTGGATAATCTCCTTTACTCCAGGGCATGGTGAAAGTTATTTGCGGTTGCTGTTCAGGTATTCTTCTACGTCTTTCGCTATGGGGCCGACTTCCGTGACGGCTGCCTTCAGGTCGTCTCCCGTGATTTTGTATTTTTCAGACCAGTACTTTAATTCGTAGTCTTCGTTGACATTGATCCGTGAATCGTCTGCCTTTCCTGTGTTTGATTTATTGTCGCTCATATAAATAGATTTAAATGAATTTGGATACCAAGTTACTTTGGGTGCAAAGGATTGAGTTATGTGCGAATGCTTAAAATTTGCAAAATTCGAATATCGCGTTCAATTAATAGACATCAGAAATGGCATGGATCGAGACAACCACGGCTGCGAAAATCACGTGTGCAATGAATAGTTGGGCATAGTAGCCACCGGCATCTGTTTGCCGGGGCTTACCCGAAAGGGCAAACATGGTTTTCCAGCCTATTATTCCCAGAATACCGATGATTCCGCCAAAAAGCGCGGCGGTTAGCCAGGGATTATCGGGCTGTAATATTGCTACTGCATAATGATAGCCGATTGCAAAAAAGATCCCTATGGCATAATGGATTGCCCACGCAAGTACTTTTAAGGTATTCCCGTTTAACTGTATGCCAAGCCTGGAAATCACAAACTGTAGGAGCAAAGGCTCCTTGTATAACTTCCGGAAGGACGCTGATATTGCGTAACTGAAGATTGTCATGGCGGTTGTCCCCGCCAAAGCACCTATTATAATTAATTCCATAGCGGTGTGTATTGCAATTATTAGGATGACACTGTTTAAGTTTTTGGGGTACCAATCAGGTAGGTTACGCATAGGCCCAGTTTATTTTTAACTTTTCCAGACCGCCATCTATAATGATCTGCTTTGATGCTATCGGCGATTTTCTGTAGGTCGGTAGGATTATAAAGCCGTAAGATTGACATGATTCCGTCCCACACCGTAAAGAAAGGTATCAGCGGGATAACATAGGTAAAAAGCAGGGTTGCCGGACGAAATGGCCTGATGAAAGGCGTCATGAGCAACAGCAGCAACGGATGGAAAATCAATATGCCAAGAACAGAAATTAAATTCTGGTCACCGATATCGAAGATTGCGATGCCTTGCCTGTTTTTTACCGCGTCAAACAGTATCTTATGGACTTCTTCAGGACCGAAGTGGTGTATACTTGAAAACAGTGTCCGCAAGCCCTTGATGGAAGATGGCACCGCGGTGGCATCCACAGATTCTTCTGAGCAGTACACGTTTCCTCTTGCTTCCTTTTTGTTGTATCGGCAGGAATCATTGTTGGGAAACAGGTCGGTAAGCATCACATCTGTCTCGCGACCATATTTAGCATAAAGGTCTTTTTGGAGTTGCAGTACGGGACCACCGCCACCCGAACACAAATCAACGATTGTATTGGTGCTTAAATCATGCAGGCATTCTTCTATCAGGTCTGTCGTAGGGCCATAATAATCTGTAACCGTAAAAAAGTAACGGAGGTAATCCATCATCCCTTTTCTGAGAAAATCCGGAAACCATTTAAAATCCTCGAATTCAAATACGTTGAGTCTCATAAAATCCCTTGGTTGCGTTGTGCTCTTGGCTGGTATGCACCTGTGAAGTAAATATTAAATAATAAATCAGTACTGAACTGATCAGGATTACTACAGCAGCGGTTATGGCGATAAGTCGTCCTGAGTATGAGAAATTCCCGTCGCGCAGCTGCTTCATGGTTTTCCTGTAACGGAAATAGGCAAAAACAATCATGACGGTACCGGTTGCCACGAGGATGATTCCCATGATCTGGCTGGCAAAAAGTGAAAATTTAATGGCTACAAATCCAAAAGCCATGACTTCGATGCCTGTCCTGAGCCAGGCAAGGAAGGTTTGTTCGTTAGCCAAGTGTTCCTTTACGAGTTTTTTGTCCTTATATTCCATGTAACTAAAGGTTTTCCATGATTAATTGCCGCCTTGTCTATTGCTACAGCATCATCGGTTAAAGCGTTACTCTTATTTTGGAAGCGGCATCAACCGTGCGTGCTGTATGGCAAACTTTTTAGAGGGTACGGAAGTGCTGTCTACGAGTTCACTGAAATTGGCATTCATTATCCAAACCTTATCTTTGGCTTTTGTAGCCGTTGATGGGTAAGTGAAGCGATCTGCGGCCAAAGTTGATGCGGAGAGTTTTGCCGAGGCCCAGTTGTCTTCAGAGGTGAGTTCGTAGATTTTATGGCTTCCTCCATTTTGGACAACCACAAGCGATTTATTCCCTGTCAGTAAGAGCCCGTCGCCATTCATGAAGAATTGTTCTGTTGTAACTTTTGTTACATTCTTCGGGTTGTTGACGTCGATCTTATAAATCGTACCTGTACCGCTGCTCACCGACAACAAGAATCCACCGGGGTGGTAAACAATGCCATTAAGCCCGACTCCCTTGGTTTTGAATAAGGGGCTATCGGCAAATACGGATGCCTTTCCGTCGGGAGTAACCTTGTAGATCACATTTGCGAAACTGTCGGTAACGTAGGCGTTTTGGCTTTTGTCGAATGTCAAATCGTTCGCAAAATGTTGGCCAGGTACCAATGCGGCCAGATCGATGTCATTGACCTTTTTGCCTGTTGCTATATCGATTCCCACCAACCGCGCCATTTTCTTGCGCGTATCTGGCGAAGTAAATTTGCTGTAGTTGGCATCGCTGATGCACGCAAAAAGGCGTTTTCCGTCAGGGTGTACCTTGAGGCCGTAGCTCGATTTGAAAGCCGGGTCATTTATGAGTGTCGTGTAGGCACCGGCGTTTGAGACTTTTCCAATACTGCCCAATCGTGCCGAGGACACGAAGAATACATCGCGTATACTGTCGTAGGCAATCCCTTCAGGATAGCTATCGGGCGCATTGAATTCTATTCTTGTGGTGGGCTGGTCGGGTATGGCTGTCGCACATCCGGCGAGCAGGAAGCAAAATAATATTTTTTTCATGACTGTTATTTTTGTTTTATGCAATAAAGGACACCATTGGCATCATCTGTAATGTAAACCGTTCCCGTAGGTGTTATCGCTACCCCGGCAGGTCGGCCGAATCTTGTTTTGCCGACTAGAAAACCCGACAGGAAATCTTCTGCACTAACGGGTACGCCGTTTGAAAATTTCACACGTTGCACTTTGAATCCGACGGGCTTACTCCTGTTCCATGACCCGTGCCAGCATACTATTGCATCAACATTGGTCGGTCCGGCGGGGAAGAATTGGAACCCGATGGGTGCCATGTGCGCCTGGAATTCTAACGTCGAAGGCTCGGTGTCTACGGCCCAGGCTTCTTTACTGTTTCCCGCAGGGTCTTCACGGGACTGATCGACTTCCCTTTTTCCATACGCAAACGGATAGCCATAATTTTTACCCTGCATGATGTGGTTGATTTCCTCGGGAGGCCAGTTATCGCCCTTGGCATCACCACCGTTGTCAAAGCCCCAGAGCTCCTTTGTCTGTGGATTCCAGTCGAACCCGATCATGTTGCGCAGGCCGGATGCATAAATGGTCCGTTTCCACGTGTCGGGATCAACTTGAAGTAAGGTTGTCGCTTCCTTATCCGACTCTTTACAGTCGTTGCAGAGCGTACCTACAGAAATATATAGTTTTCCGTCGGGACCGAAGTCCATCGTGCGGTTAGGATGCTGGCCGGCACTTGGCATGTCCTTGAAAAGCATTTCCTTATCGGTCAGCATGCCTTGCGAATCAACTTTGTAGCGTCGCAATTCATTATTGTTGCATAAGTAAAGCCATCCATCTTTCATGGTGATGCCGTGGACACCTTTGAAATCTGCCTCGACGGTTTTGATATCGTCGAACTTACTATCGGCGTTGTTGTCCTTGAGCAATAGCACATCGCCAGTGTCGCGCCTGGTGATGTATAAATCACCGTTGGGGGCGATATACATCATTCGTGGCTTCCCTAATCCGGATGCAGCGATGGAAACTGTCCACCCGTCGGCAACTTTCAAAAGTTTGACCATTTCCGGCAGGAAGTCTAGGTGTTCAGGGTATTTTGTCGTGTGGGTAGTAGTGGTCACGTCGCCAGGCGGTATACCCCGTTGCGCGTAAATGGGCAGTCCACACAGGCATAGGCATGCAGCCACTATTTTAAAGTTGGTTTGTTTCATTTGAGATAATTTAGAATTATATTACGGTTTTAATGTGAGGTAAAGGAAGTTTCTTTGAGTGTGGAGCGTTTATATGATTGAAGCTGTGTGTTACACTATTACAACGAATTGAGTATTGGACCGTTATTTCCATTTGATTTTTATCGTGGCGTCACCGGGAATCAAATATTCCATTGTCTTGTCATTAATGGCAACGGGTTTATAAGTCGTTTCGTTATTTTCAGATTTTGTTGAAACGACAAAATCGGCATGCTTGAGTTTCGATTCAGACACGATTTGCATCCTGCACATAGATTGCGCCGGCCCGAGCGTCTTGAAAAACGCACTTTTGTAGTTGTTGCTCTTAAAATTCTGGATGGGCGAGTCGCAATACACGCCAAACCTTTCGCCTTTTACTTTGTGGTATTGCTGCGCAGTGGTGCTGTTTTCTAAGAGTCCTTCGTTTGTTACCGGAGTGGTTTGGGCAGTTTCGGCCTGGGGTAAAATTGTTTTCATGGCAAAAATTTTAGTTAGTTAATTCAATTCTAAAAGCATTAATCTAAATCCAAAAACTTCTGATTACAATTGTCAGTGGTAACCGGTATTCTTAAAAATCAATTTGGTGCGTTGTAAAGTGATAAAAAAGAAAGCCATTAAAACAAGGCTTCAATGGGGCAAATTTGAGCCATCCGCAAAATAAAATTTTACATGATTTTTTTTAAATCTTACATTAAATCCGTAACGATGTAATTGGTTTTAAGGAAGGAGACAAAAGCGGAAGGAGCTCTTCCAAAGACATTGGCCGAAGGCAATTGCAAAACCCTGCTTTCCAATTTAATTGTCCCAAAGGTTTCAAACTGTTGATAAGTTTAATACTGTAATAAAATATATCAATCATGTAATTTCCTGCCTCGTACCTAAAATAGCTTTGTCCCATAAATAACTAATAAAAATTACTATGAAAACAAATACAAAAGGTACCGATGCAAAAAGTACAGCATCAAAAGCCACAGCTTCAAAAAGTGGCGTAGTGAAAGCGAAATCATCTGCGGCCGAAGGCCTGACCGATCTGTTCGTAGATTCACTCAAGGACATTTACTGGGCCGAGAAAGCCTTGGTAAAAGCGCTTCCGAAAATGGCCAAGAATGCCACCAATGAAAATTTGATCGCCGCCATCAACGACCACCTTTCGGTAACCGAAGGACAGGTGTTGCGCCTGGAGCAGGTATTCGAGATCGTAGGCGAAAAGGCGGTGGCCAAAAAGTGTGATGCGATGGAAGGCCTGATCAAGGAAGGCGAAGGCATCATGGAAGAAACCGAAGTCGGCCCTGTGCGTGACGCCGGAATCATCGCAGCCTCGCAAAAAATCGAGCATTATGAAATCGCGACTTACGGGACGCTCGTTGCTTTTGCCAAGACATTGGGCGAAGACGAAGCCGCTGCGTTGCTCGAGGAAACGCTTGCAGAAGAAAAGGAGGCCGACGTTACATTGACCGAAGCGGCCTACAATACCATCAACTTCGACGCCTCTGAAGCAGAAGAGAACGAAGGATAATATTTTTACTTGTTTGTTTGGTTGGTAGAACCTGTCGCATCTGCGGATGCGGCAGGTTTTTGTACCACCCCTAAGCGGATCGATCGATCCGCGAAGATTCGCTTTTCAATTCACCGGAATGTGTTTTACCTGAAATAGGTACCGACTTCTTATTTCATGAACCATCTATAATTTAAACCAAAATGGAAAATTTTACCGCTGCACAAAATGCAGCAACCGGCACGACTCCAGCCGATAACGGCGCACAATACTACGACATGATTGTGTTCTGCCATTTGCGCTGGGACTTTGTATACCAACGGCCGCAACACCTCGTGAGCAGGATGTCGGCCGATTTAAAAATCCTGCTCATTGAAGAGCCGATTGGCGGTGACGGCGCGTCGCATCTTAAGATCATCAATGAAAACCTGCATGTTTTGCAACCAAGGGTCGATTCGATCGAAGCCATCGGTACCATCATTCCGCAGTTTGTAAAAAACAGCAACATCAGTACGGGCTGGTTTTACTCGGCGTCGTTCAGTCCGCTGCTGCAAAGCCTCAATTTTGGCACCGTCGTTTACGACTGCATGGATGAACTGTCCCTGTTTAAAGGTGCGCCGCAACATTTGATCGATCAGGAAAAGTTCTTGCTGTCGAATGCCGATGTCGTCTTTACAGGTGGAAAATCATTGTATGAATCCAAAAAACAAATGCACGCCAATGTCTATTGCTTTCCGAGTTCTGTAGACGAAGACCACTTTTCCCAGCAATTATCGGAAGAAGATATGCCGTATGCCATCGCCAGTATCGACGCGCCCATCGTGGGCTATTTCGGCGTCATCGACGAACGCATCGATTACGACCTGCTTTGGGAAACCGCAGTATTGTTGCCCGAATTCAGCTTCGTCATGATCGGCCCATTGGCCAAGGTCGAAGAAAGTGATTTGCCAAGGGCCGAAAACATCCATTATTTGGGGATGAAAACCTATGATTCATTGCCAAGTTACCTGCGCGGGTTTGATGTTGCGATGATGCCATTCGCACTCAACGATGCCACCAAATTCATCAGCCCGACCAAGACGCTGGAATACATGGCGGCCGGGAAGCCCATCATTTCGACCAAAATAACCGATGTCGTCAGCGATTACAGCCATTGTGTCAAATTGATTTCAAACGCGGCCGAATTTGCAAACGAAATCAAGGCTTCGCTGCAAAACAACAATACGCTGACGCTGCAAAGCCAATACCGCGACATCTTGGACAAGACCTCGTGGGACAATACCTCAAACCGCATGAAAGCCATCCTTAAAAACACAGCAAAATGAAACAGTACGACATTTTAATAATCGGCGCCGGGATTTCGGGTGCCGTGCTCGCAGAGCGCTATGCTTCGCTCGGGAAAAAAGTCCTGATCGTCGAAAAACGCAACCACATCGCAGGGAATTGCTTCGATTATGTGGATGAAAACCAAATCCTCGTGTCCAAATACGGCGCGCATTTGTTCCATACGAACGACGAAGAAGTCTGGGAATACATCAATTTCTTCTCGGATTGGTACGATTGGGAACACAAGGTCATTGCGCGTGTCGATGGAAAGACCGTCCCGATTCCGGTCAACATCACAACGGTCAATACGTTGTTCGGAACCGATATCACGACTGAGGAAGGCATGGCGACGTGGCTCGACGACAACCGCATCCGTTTCGAAAAGCCCGAAAATGGCGAAGAGGCGGTGCTCAATCGCGTCGGTACGGAACTCTATGAAAAGATGTTCAAGCATTACACCAAAAAGCAATGGGATAAATTTCCCGGGGAACTCGACGCGTCGGTCTTGGAACGCATTCCGGTGCGCCAAAATTACGACGACCGTTATTTTTCCGATAAATACCAGGCATTGCCCAAAGGCGGCTATACCAAGTTTTTCGAGAAAATCCTCGCGCACCCGAACATTGAAGTCCTGCTGAACACCGATTATTTCGACATCAAGGACGAGATTTCGGGTTATGAGAAATTATTCTACACCGGGCCGGTCGATCGTTATTTTGAATTCAAGCACAGCCTGATCGAGAAACTCGAATACCGTTCGATCAATTTCGTAAGCGAAACGCATGAACTGGAATTCTTCCAGGAAAATTCGGTCGTCAATTATCCGGGAACGGAAGTCGACTTTACGCGCATCATCGAATACAAGCATTTCGGCAACCAAAAATCGGAAAAGACGACCGTCGTCAAGGAATTTACCGTCGACGAGGGCGAACCGTATTATCCGGTCCCGAATCCGAGAAACCAGGAAATTTACGCCAAGTACAAAGCAGAAGCCGATCAATTGACCGATGTGTATTTTGTAGGGCGACTGGCCAACTACAAATATTTCAACATGGACCAGGCGTTTAAAAATGCATTGGAACTGTTTTATTCGCTCGAAAAAGTAGATGCCACCTTAATCAGCGCCTGATGCAAACTTTCAACACGTTTTTCATTGGCGGTTACGAATGCGCCGACCACATCAACCGTTCGGGCGAAAGGGTCAATCTCTTGAAAGAGACGCAGCACGATATCCGCGTCGACGAAGATTATGCGATGCTTTCGGAAATCGGGATCAGGACCGTCAGGGAAGGCATTTGCTGGAGTTCGGTGGAAAGAGAACCGGGCGTTTATGATTTCACCGAAGTGCACAACCGCATGATTGCGGCACAGCGTTTCGGGATCCAGCAAATCTGGGACTTGATCCATTTTGGTTATCCCGACGGCATTTTTCCGACGCATCCGTTGTTCTGCATCCGATTTGAAAAATTGTGTGCAGCGTTTGCCAATTTTTACAAAGCCAACGCCTCACAGCCTTTACTGGTCGTCCCGATCAACGAGATCAGTTTTTTGTCGTGGCATTCGGGTGATGTGCGGGGCACGGTGCCATTTGCCGTCAACAGCGGTTGGGACATCAAGTACCATTTGTGCCAGGCTGCCATCCGCGGGATCCAGATCCTCAAGATGATTGTTCCCGATTGCCGGATTGTCTTGGTCGAGCCATTGGTCAAGATCCACAGCGGATCATTGGACGACAGCCAAATGGAAATACAAAATTCCCATCAATTCCAGGCGATGGACATCATTGCCGGACGCCTGTGCCCGGAATTGGGCGGGCGCGAGGAATACCTTGATTTATTGGGGTTCAACTACTATTGGAATTGCCAATGGCAGTTCGAATCGGAGCCATTGCCGTGGCCGGAAATTGAAAAAAACAGGACACCGCTTTCAGAATTGCTTTCGATCGCGTACAGCCGGTACAACAAGCCAATCTTCCTGTCTGAAACCGGGCATTTTGGCTGCGGCCGGCTTGATTGGCTGCTCGAAGTCTCAGAACAATGCCTGATCGCCAAAGACAGCGGCGTCGATCTGCAGGGCATTTGCATTTATCCCGTCACCGACCGGCCCGACTGGGATGATTTGACGAGCTATTCCAATTGCGGCATCTGGGATTTGGATCGGCAGGGCAACAGGATTCCGCATCCCGAATACATAGACGGTGTGGTGCAGGCGCAAACCTTGTTTGACAAACGCCCGCCAAGTACATTCGACTACATCGTCGACCAATTTAAAGCACTCCTAAACTAAAAATCATGGAAATTTCTAAAACGATTATCGGCATTACCTTCAGCGCATTCGACCTGCTTCATGCGGGCCACGTCAAGATGCTCGAAGAAGCGAAATCTGCCTGCGATTACCTGATCGTTGGCCTCCAGACCGATCCCACCCTGGACCGGCCCGAAAAGAACAGGCCGACACAATCAGTGGTCGAACGCTACATCCAATTGCGGGCGTGCAAGTTTGTGGACGAAATCATACCGTATGCGACCGAGCAGGACCTTGAAGACATCCTGCAATCGCACAAAATCGACGTGCGCATCCTCGGCGTCGAATACAAGGAAAAAAACTTTACCGGGCGTTCCTACTGCGAAAGCAAGAACATCAAATTGCTGTTCAATGAACGCAACCACCGCTTTTCAAGCAGCAGCTTGCGAAAAGAAGTTTATCAGCGCGAAAGTGTAATGAAAATAACGACCTGACCATGAACAAAAACGGACCGATTATCATCATTGAAGATGACGAAGACGACCAGGAAATTTTTGAGGCGATCTTCAAAAAGCTGGACATCAAAAACGAATTGCTTTTTTTCTCGGACGGATTCAAGGCATTGGAGGTGATTGGCAATTCAGATATCGATCCTTTCCTGATCCTATCCGACACGAATTTGCCGGCCCTGAGCGGTTACGAACTTCGCGAAAAAGTGCGCAACAACCAACAATTGAGCGAACGCTGCACGCCATATTTGCTATTTACCACGGCGGCATCGCACAAGGCGATTGTGGAGGCGTATTGTCATTCGGTCCAGGGTTTTTTTGTCAAGCCGTTGCGCTACGACGAATTCGAAAAGCTGATGGGATTGATTGTCAGTTACTGGAAGGAATGTACAGCATAATACGCATCAATTAAAAAATAGTACCTATGGCACTTTCCCATTACGAAGTTGTGGAACGCTCAGAAACCGTATTGCTCGCAGCAATGATCGATGCCGACACGGAGACGATCCTAAAATTCTGCCATCCCGATATTGTGTTTACCAATGAAGTCGGGAAATCGGTTTGGGGCGCAAAGAATTTGTTGATTTTAAAACCCTATCCCTATACCTTAAGTTATGACGCCATTGAAATCCTAGAACGCGATATCCGTTTTTTTGGTACGGTTGCCATTGTCAATTCGCATGAGCAACGCAGCGGCACTTATTTGGGATTGCCTTTTTCGTCTGATTATCACCTCACAAGGGTATGGAAATTCGGCCCGAGATGGCAATTGATCGCAGCCACTTCAATGATGCCTTGCTAAAGGTGGCGTAACATTTTTTGTTTTTGATGTAAGCGGCGTCAAAATCGGATGGTTATTTTTACATCAAATTAAATACAACTGATATGCTCAAGATAGGACAAAAAGTACACAAGGGTTTTGGTACGCAAGTGATGGAAGTAATCGGTTTCGAACCGGATCTGATCGAGAACGTGCTCACGCAATGGGAAGATGCCGACGGAAATGTCTTTACCGCCAAATTTATGGAAGCCGAATTGGAATTGCAGGAAGAATCTTAAAGGTTGATATCAAAAAGCCGGTCATTGCTGCCGGCTTTTTTGTGCTATAATGACCCTGGGACATTCGAACCGTTGCCCGATCTTTCGTCCTGGCCACTGTCAAGGTCTTCATTGGTGTCATCATCTTCAAAATCATCCTCTTCGGAATCGTCGTCTTCAGAATCGTCGTCTTCGGAATCATCCTCTTCAGAATCGTAAGCATCATCATCTTCGTCGTCATAATTTGTTTCATTAGACGTTTGCGGCGTTCCTGCATTTTCGTTGTCGTATGCTGAATCTGAATCCGACTCTGCATTTTCCTGACCATCCTGGTTGAAATTCCCAGATTGGCGGTTGTCATTTTCTTGTGATCCGCTTGAAAAATTTGGTGCGTTTTGGTTTTCAGAGCGCTCGTCCGAATAACCGTTGTTGGTGTTTTCCATGATCTTATTTTTTTGATTTTTTTGAATCGCTTTCGCTTTTCGTGGTTGTTGTTTTGTCACTGCTTTTTTGGGCCGTGTCTTTTGTCGATTTTTTGTCATCGGTTTTCCCCGTTGGGTTGGCAGTACTTTTACTGTCCTTGGAATTTGTGGTTTTCATAATAATATTTTTTAGATTATAGAGTCAAAATTAGCGGAGCCGCATACCTTTAGTTTACATGATTAGTGACTTTAGTTGTGTAATTACAGTTAGCCGTTGCAACCGCAGCAATCTTGATAGGATAAAACAAAGTCGTGTAACTTTTGGTTTTTACGATGTCGGACATTTGGGAAATTAATAGAGGCGAAATTTCCCATTTCCCAGTACAAATCCGCAATCTTATGGAAGCGAAAACCCGCACGGCCAAAAAATTATACGAGCATCAGGAAAGAGACATCGAAACCCTTTTCCAGCACATCAACGGGGCAACCTCCTACAGCAGGTTGCTGTACCAATTGCCCACCGGGGGCGGCAAGACCGTCGTGTTTTCTGAAATCGCGAAAAAATTCATCGAAACCTCTGATCAAACAGTGGTGGTGCTTACGCATAGGAAGGAATTGTGTACGCAAACATCGACGACGCTCAGGAGCATTGGCGTAAAGAACCGCATCATCAGTAGTACGAGCAGCAATTTCAAACCCGATTGCAATTGTTATGTGGCCATGGTGGAAACGCTCAAGAACAGGATCAGATCTAAACAAATCAACACACACAATATTGGCCTGGTCATCATCGATGAGGCACACCACAACTCTTTCCGGAAATTGTTGGGCAGCTTTAAGAAAGCTTTTGTGATTGGCGTGACGGCAACGCCCTTCAGTTCAGATATTGCCAAACCGATGAACAAATATTACAGTTCGCTCGTTACCGGGGAAAGTATTTCAAATCTCATTGCCGATGGATTTCTGGCCAGTCCGAAATCGTTCGCCTATGAAGTGGAACTCAATACGTTAAAAACGGGCATACACGGCGATTATACCGTAAGTTCTTCGAATGAATTGTACAGCTCGCCGGCCATACTCGACCTTTTGCTCAAGGCTTACCGCGAACAGGCGCAAGGCCAAAAGACACTCATTTTCAACAACGGCGTCGAAACCTCGCTCAAGGTCTACGAAAGGTTCAAGGCAGATGGATTGCCAATCATGCACCTGGACAGCAAAACACCCGATGAGGAACGCACGCAGATCCTGCAATGGTTCAGGAAAACCAAGGGCGCCATCCTGACGTCGGTCTCGATCCTGACCACGGGATTCGATGAGCCGACCGTGCAGGCCGTGGTGCTCAACAGGGCGACGACATCCATTACGCTGTACCACCAGATGATCGGGCGCGGGTCGAGGCGGTTGCCTTCCAAACGCACTTTTACGATCATCGACCTGGGCAATAACATCCAACGATTTGGCGGGTGGGAACAGCCGTTGGATTGGAATTATATTTTCAAGAATCCTGAAGCATTCGCAGAACAATTGAATTACAGCAGGGCATCTTCGGATTACCAATCGCATGTGATCACTGCCGAAATGCGTGCCCATTTTCCCAACACGCTCGAATTGGCGTTCGACATCGAAAGCCATTACGACGATGTGGTCGCCAATGGACTAAAGCCCAAGAGGGTTATCCAGCAGTCGCTGCGGCAACAGGCCGTCATGTGTATCGAAAATGCCGCGACATTGAGTGAAGCGTTGAAACTCGCCGACGTATTGCAGCCCGAAATCCAGTGGCGCGTGAACCAATACACGCATTGCATCAACAAAAGCACCAAGAATTATAAGGAATGGCTTGCGGAAGATTATATGAAAAGGCTGCGCCGTTTCGTGCAAAAAATCCACTATTTGAAGGAAAATAGGTAAGTCCCTATTTAATGTAATTGGGCGACACGCACGCTTCCCAATAGGTCACAATGGTCTTGATCGTTTCCCTGATCCCTTCGTAGCTCGCAGGTTTGACAAAAAATCCCTGGATGGATTTCGAATAAGCGTCTACAACATGTTGCTGCTCGGCGCTTGTGGAAAAGAACAAATACGGAATTGATTTCAATCTCAAATCTTCATTCTGATGGATTTTTTCGCGCAATTGCATGCCGCTCAGTTTGGGCATGTTGATGTCGGAGAAAATGATGAATGGCTCCACATCGGTTGATGTTAAATACGCCAAAGCTTTCTCGCCCTCGGAAAAAAAGATGATCTCATTTTTATAATCCAACTCCTTAAATACATCAGTGAGGATTTCCTGGTCATCTAAGTCATCTTCAATAATAATGATTGGTCCGCCTTTGTTCATTTTGTGTTTTTGGTAAAGATAGTCCAATATGTGAATATTCAATTTTATGGATTGGAACGATATGTTAATTAACTGCAATTACACAACATAATAAACGCTAACTGTAACCTTTTATCAAATTTTAATGGTAGTTTTGAAAATCGCGACTTGAGAATGTAATTGCAAAATATACTTGTTGTTCTGGTTCATTTTTCGATTTACATCATGACAAAACAAGCCCCTTCGAGATTTTCAATAGTAATGGTCGTAGACGATTGCCACATAGACAGACTGGTTACCGCCAGGGTAATGGCCCAAAGTAATTTCACGGATAATGTTATCGAATACGATCCTGAGCAAGCGCTCCAATACCTTCAAGACCACAGCCACGATCCTAATTTTCTGCCAGAGATCATATTGCTCGATATCAACATGCCCGAAATCTCCGGATTCCAATTCATGGAAGTTTTTGACAAGTTTCCGGAATCCGTAAGAAATTACTGTAAGGTTTACATGATTTCATCAACAGCAGACCCAAACGAAATCGTGCAGGCCCGAACGCTCAAAAGCATTTCCGGTTTTCAAGCAAAGCCCATAACGGCGGCGTTTCTGGAAAATATCGATTATTACAATACCAATTCCGCCTAAACCTTTTTCAAATAGCCTACCTTACTCCATTTGCTTGCAACCATTTAAAAAAAAGGATATGTTTAACGAAGAACCAAAATACATCATTGCCATCGGGGCTTCGGCAGGAGGCTTGGAAGAAATCAATACCTTTTTTGAACATACGCCCTTGGACGGCGTTGCGTATGTGATTGTCCAACATCTGTCGCGCGACTTCAAAAGCAGGATGGTCGAACTGTTGTCGAAACACAGCAAACTCGCGGTTCGGGAGGCTACGCAGTCGATGCCTGTTTGTACAAATGTGGTTTATTTGATTCCTTCGGATAAGTTCATGACCATAAAAGACGGCAAATTGCAACTGACGGACAAGCCCGATATTAAAGGCTTGCATCTCACCATCAATACTTTTTTCAATTCGCTTGCGGCCGACAATGGCAAAAAAGCGATCGGTATCGTTATGTCGGGCCACGGTTCCGATGGGAGCGAGGGCATCAAAGCCATCAAGGAAGCCGGCGGGATGATCATGGCGCGAAATCCCGAAACGTCAGAATTCAGCAGCATGCCCGCACATGCGATCGCTACCGATACGGTCGATTACATATTGGAGCCCGCATCGATGCCCGGGGCCATTGAAGCTTATGTCAAAGACAATGATTCGATCATGGCCGGTACGATTGCCGACGGAAAATCCATTGCGGTCATCATCGATTACATCAAGGAAAAACTGCCGTTCGATTTTTCAGATTACAAACTCAGCACCATCATCAGGAGAACCAAGAAAAGGGCCGCCGAGGTCAATGTTTACACCCTCGAGGAATACCTGGCGGTACTCAAAAATGATCCGGAAGAGCTCAAGGCACTGGCCAAGGATTTCCTGATCAGCGTAACGGCTTTTTTCAGGGATCCCGAAGCATTCGAGCTTATGGAGGAAAAGGTGTTTTCAAAAATACTCGAAACTTTGGCGCCCAAGGAGGAAATCAAGATCTGGGTTGCCGGTTGTGCCACGGGCGAAGAAGCATATTCCCTGGCGATCTCGCTGAGCGAATTGCTGGCCCAGAAATCCATCGATGCCACCGTTAAGATCTTTGCCACCGATATTGATACCGCCGCACTGATCTACGCCGGAAAGGGCGTCTATTCCGCAGATCGGGTCAAGAATGTCGATGCCCAAAGGATCAAAAAGTATTTTACCAAAGAAGGTGATTGCTACACGATCAGGCCGCACATCAGGAAGATGCTGATTTTTGCACAGCACGATCTGGTCAAAAATCCGCCGTACTGCAACATGCATCTAATCAGTTGTAGGAATCTGCTGATTTACATGACGCCAATCCTACAGAAAAAAGTGTTCGACATGCTGCTTTTCGGATTAAAGACCAACGGTTATTTGTTCCTCGGCTCGAGTGAAAATCCACTGTCCATCATCGAAAACCTCGAAGTGATCGATAAAAAATGGAAAATTTATAAAAACCTCAAAAACAAACGCTCGGTAAGCCTCGACACGTTTACGCTTCCCGAAATGCTCGAGGTCAACAAAAGTTTCGTAACCCTGCGCGACAGCGCGGAAAAAATACTCGACCACACGTTTACGGAAACCATTTCGGCGATGGTCGCTGAAGAAATGGATTGCTTTGTGGTTTGTGTCGACAGCGAAAATACGGTAGTGAAATCGTTTGGGGATACCTCAAAATATTTACTGCAGCAAAATTTCAATACCAATCTCGTCGAACTTTTACCGCGCGCGCTTGCCGTAGCCTACAATACTTTGAGCCGGGAAGCCTTAAAAAGCGGCGGCCGGGCAAGTGTGAAGGACATTTTGATCAAGCACAACAAGGAAGTCATGCGCGTGAGTCTTACGGTGAGCCCGATTTTACTCAACAACAAGCAGCAAAAAGGACTGATCGTTATTTTCAATGACCAACATTGGGCAGACAACACCAAGCCGGAAGAACAAGCATTTGATGAAATCACCTACAACAGCAGCTACACCAAAAAACTGGAAGAGGAGTTAAAGGACATCAAGGCCGAACTCCGGATAACGTATGAAAAACTGGATGCGTCCAATGAAAATATGCAATCTTTTAATGAGGAATTGATTTCGGCCAACGAAGAAATGCAAAGTACAAATGAAGAAATGCAGTCCGTAAATGAAGAACTGCACACGATCAACGCCGATTATCAGATGAAAAACAAAGAGCTCGTCGAAATCAACGATGATCTCAACAATTATTTCAGGAGCAACATCAATGGGCAGCTGTTCGTCAACAACGACCTTGAACTGATGAAATTTTCGCCGGGCGCGGTAAAGCACATCAACTTGCTGGAAACCGATATCGGCAGGCCCATCAACCACATTTCGACCAACATCAAACTGGATACCATTGTAGAAGACACCAGGGAAGTGATCGAGAAAGGCATCATCCTCAACAAGGAAATCGAAACCACAAACGGGAAATGGTACCAGGTGATGATCATGCCGTATCTGCTGTCGAACAAAAAAAGCAACGGCGCCATCATTACATTCAACGATATTTCCGAATTGAAAGCGACGCAACACGAACTCTCGCGCAAAAACCAAAGCCTTCAGAGGATCAATTCCGATCTGGATCATTTCGTACACGCCGCGTCGCATGACCTTCTCGAACCGCTTGGCAATATCGAAAGCAGCATCGGCATGCTCAACGACATCAAGGTGGGCGACAAGAATTTCTCCGATTTCTTGTTCATCATCAACAGTTCGATCAAGACTTTCCGGACTTTGGTCACCGATATTGCCACGATTGCCAGGGTAGAAAACGACATGCTCGTGACAGAAAGAGTCAACTTCAACGAAATCATTACCAATATAGAATGGAGCCTTCAGGATAAGATCGCGCTTTCTGGCGCAAAGATTACAAGAAAATTGGATGTTGAAGAGATTTCGTTTTCCAAAAAAAACCTGCGCGGCATTTTATTCAACCTGATATCGAACGCGGTTAAATTCCGCAGCGAAAAGCCTCCGGTCATTTCCGTAACTACTTATATGGAAGATGGATGCTGCGTCATTGCCGTAGAAGACAACGGAATTGGCATTTCCCCAAAGGAATTGAAGAAAATATTCTACATGTACGGCAGGCTCCGCCAGGATATTCAGGGCAGTGGCATCGGACTTTACCTGGCGAAAAAAATCATCGACGCCTCGGACGGAACTATCGAAGTGGAAAGCGAGCCCGGAGTGGGAACAAAATTTACCATCTTCCTCAAAGAGCAAATTTTGCAGCCGACCTGATTTTCTAATTCAGACGATACAGGCGACCCGTAGGATAACCTACTATTCTTAGGGTTGCTTTTAGAAAAACGCAGCACTTGTTGCGTTTTTTTATGAAATTCCAGATTGGAATGCTACCGGATAAAGATTAGTCGATTATACGCCGATACCGCATAGATAAAGGCTACATTTATAGGATTGACCTAAAAAAAATAAAAAATGTTTTCAAACCCCAAATACCACTGATATGCAGCATTCGTTCTTTTTGGAAGGCGGTGAGATGGGCAAGCGCATCAGGGCCAAAGAATGGGGTCAAAAGCCCATTGGGCCTGTCAGTTTGTGGCCCCAGAGCTTGCGGACGATTTTAAGTATGCTGCTCAATTCAAAATTCCCGATGTTCTTGTTTTGGGGAAACGATTCGGTTTGTTTTTACAACGACGCCTATCGTCCCATTCTTGGGAGCCTGGGAAAACATCCTGCGATACTTGGGGAAAATGCAGCGGAAGCTTTTCCTGAAACCTGGCATCTGATCCATCCCATTATACAGAACATCCGCAATGGCGGCGAAGCGTCGTGGCATGAAGACCAGACATTGTCCATTTACAGGAACGAAAAAATGGAAGAGGTGTATTGGACATCAAGCTACAGTGCGGTGACGGATGAATCCGGGAAACCCGGTGGCGTATTGATGATCTGTGGTGAAAATACGGTGACTGAGGATGAAGTGTCCCAGAAAAAAGTCGAAGATGCCGAGGAACGCGCAAGACTGGCGGCTGAGATCGCAGAAATTGCCACATGGGAACTCGATCTTCAAAGCCACGCAATTATCCATTCGGTGAATCTGGCGGTTATTTTTGGCCACGACCAGTCGGTTAAATTGTCTCATTCGCAAATCCTGGGCCAGCTGGATCCCGAAGACCGCATCGAGATTGTCGAGAAAGCTTTTGAAGTGGCAATGCGAACGGGCATCTACAAATATGAGGCGCGCGTGAACAAAATGAACGGTGAAGTCATATGGATCCGATCGCACGGAAAAATTTTCTTCGACGACAATAATGAACCGCTCAAAATGATCGGGACACTAATCGACATCACTGAAGAACGGAACCGACGCGAAATATTGATCAAAAGTGAACAGAAATTCCGATTGCTGGCCAATTCGATGCCGCAGCATGTGTGGACCGCCGATCATTTGGGAGACCTGAATTATTTCAACAAATCGGTATTCGACTTTTCAGGGCTGACACAACACCAGCTTCAGCATGGCGGATGGCTCGAGATCGTGCATCCTGATGAACGCGAAGAGAATGTAAGGCAATGGATCCATTCGGTGGCCAGCGGCGAGAATTTTCTGTTCGAACACCGATTCCGAAAACACGACGGCGAATACAGATGGCAATTGAGCCGCGCCATAGCACAAAAGGACCATGCAGGGAATATCCAGATGTGGGTGGGCACCAGCACCGACATCCAAGACCAGAAAATGTTCACCAATTTATTGGAAAAACAAGTACACGAACGCACGGCCGAACTCGAAAATAAAAATGCCGACCTGATCAAGATGAACATCGAACTCGAATCCTTTGCGCATGTATCGAGCCATGATTTGCAGGAGCCTCTGCGCAAGATCCTTACTTTCATCAGCCGGATCGAGGATACCAGGGACAGTAATTTATCGGGAAATACTTTGGGGTATGTCAGTAAGATCAGCGCCGTGGCAAACCGGATGCAGGACCTGATCCATGACCTGATGGATTATTCCCGCACCAAATCGGCCGAAAGGGTTTTCACCAAAGTGAATTTGAATGACATCGCCAAGGAAATAAAGAACGATTTCCGCGAAGCCATCGAAGAAACCGGCGCCGTCATCGAAGCCGATGATTTGTGTGAAGCGACTGTAATTCCGTTTCAGTTCCGTCAGCTTTTGCACAACCTGATTGGAAATTCCTTAAAATTCGCCAGGGCAGGCGTGACTCCGCGCATTATAGTCAAGACAGAACGCCTGGCGGGAGAAAAAATAAAAGATAAGTTGGAACACCCGGAGCGCAGGCATTGCCACATCTCGGTTACCGACAATGGCATCGGATTCGACAATGAATACAGCGAGGGGATTTTTAAAGTGTTCAAACGCCTGCATTCCAAAGAGGAATATTCAGGCACGGGAATAGGCCTTGCGATCGTAAAAAAGATTGTGGAAAACCATGACGGAATCATCGTGGCCACGGGCGTTAAAAACGAAGGCTGCCGATTTGATATTTACATTCCTGAATTGCGGATTGGCACGCCGGGTAATGAAATTTTACAAAAATAATATTTGGGCATCTGTTACACCTTATTCGGTTTGCTGACGTATTTATTTCCCTTGACAAAAAACCGCCACGGCAAAAGCGCGTCTTCCTGGGCGTAGGCAACCCCAACGCGCGGCGTCGCGGCAATCTGGTCGTTTGTATATCGGATGCCCTGGTCTTCAATCCAGACTTCGTCCCCGGTCAAATCTTTTTGATCAAACGAACGGTCAATCCCCAAAGCCTTTGCGGCAGAACCCGGTCCCGATGAAATGGCCGCCTTCGCCGCTGGCATATTTCTCCTGCGTTCGATAATGTCGCTGCCTACCAGCGGTTCGATTGCACGGATCAAGATGGCATGTGGTTCGCCTTCGGAAGCACTGACCACATTGAACAGGTAATGGATGCCGTAACACAAATACACATAAGCGACACCGCCTTGGTTGTACAGGGTCTCAGTCCTGTTGGTACGGCGGCCGCCGTAAGCGTGGGAGGCTTTGTCCTGTATGCCAAAATACGCTTCTGTTTCTACGATTATCCCGGCCGTTATTTCACCGTCTATTTCAGTGAAAAGGACTTTTCCCAGAAGATTCCTGGCCAAAAATAACACGTCTGGATTGAGGTAATAAGGAAGTTGTAATTTCAAATCGATCGTATGGGTTGATGTTCCAAAGATACTCAAATAATGGCGTTCGTTTCATTCCATTGCCTTCCTATTCCAGTTTGATGAACAGCGAAGAGCGAACCTCCGGCTTTAGATTTCTCGTGCGGTGGCCTTTGCCTGAAACATCTTCCACGAGCAAAACCTCGCCGGCGTCAAAGGTTCTTTTCTCGCCAACGGAAGTCTCGATTTCAATCGCGCCGTCGAGCAGAATGATGTATTGGCGGTCGGGCGCGTTGTGGAAATCATAATCGTAATTGGGCAGCACTTTTCGGAAAGTAATGCTGGCCGTTTTTTGCGCTTCCGATAAAAAACCGATTTCGCCGTGGTCATTGAGCGGAATTTCAAGGTCCTGAAACTGGCTCTCACCGTTTTCATCCTCAAAGATACGCGTGACTTTATAAGAATCCATTTGTGTGTTTTTATAAATAAAGGCGCCTGCGAACTTTCCGCAAGCACCTTTATCACCAATTATTAACCAACTAATGTCTGAAGATTGTCCTGAAACCATTGCGCCGCAAGATCCAAATCCTGTTGCGCGAGGTTGTGCCCGGTGTCGAGATCGTGGTGCGTGGCCTTGAATCCGGCGTCCTTGAGCAAACCGATGTATTTTTCGGTATCCGATGCGGGAACGGTCGGGTCATTCTTGCCAGAGCTCAGGAACACAGGCGTTTGGCGTTGGCTCTCGGAAAAGCCTTTTTTCTGGAAAGGCAGCATCGGCCGGAACAAGATCGCACCCGAAAGCAAATCCGGATACAGGTTCAGGAGGGCACCCGCAATGTTGGCGCCGTTCGAATAACCTAACGCAATGATCCTCGAAGTGTCGAAGCCTTTCTCCCCGGAAATTTTTTCGAGGAAGACAGCGAGTTCTTCGGTCCGGAATTCCAAATCGTTCTCATCAAAAACGCCCATGCCCAAACGCTTGAAAAACCGCGGCATGCCGTTCTCGAGCACATTGCCGCGCACACTCAAAACGTTGAGCCCGTCGCCAAAATATTTCGCAAGCGGCAATAAATCGCGTTCGTCGCCACCGGTCCCGTGCAGCAAAAGCAGCGTAGCCGATCCGGGTTTTCCCGAAGGAAGGTAAATGTATTCTAAAGGTTGAAAGTCCATAATTATTCGTTTATAGGTGCCAAATGTGCCTTGATCGTTTCACGCAACGGTTCGTGTTGCGGCGGCAGTTTTAATTCCTTGCCCAGGTTTTCGACGGTTTCATCGATCATGAATCCGGGATTGTCGGTGGCGATTTCAAATAGAACGCCGCCCGGTTCGCGGAAATACAGCGAATGGAAATACTGCCTGTCGATCTGTGGCGTGATGTTCCATCCTGCGGCAGCGACTTTTTCACGGAAGTGCATCAGGATCTCGTCGTTTTTGACGCGGAAAGCCACGTGGTGCACCGTGCCGTTTGCAACGTGTCCGTGTTTTTCATCGGGCAGTTCAACGAGGTCTACGATGGCCGCGCCCTCGACGGTATCGGTGGCATAACGGTAACGGTTGACTTCCTGTTCGATGAGTTTGTAGCCAAAAATACCGGTAAGGATGGCCGCCGTCGGTTTGATGTCGTTCAGCGTCAGCGTAATGTTGTGGAAACCTTTGGTGGCCACATCGGATTTGACTTCATTGGTTTCCCAGGCTTTCCTGTTGTCGGGTGTTTTGGATTCGATGAGTTCGAGTTTCAATCCGTCGGGATCGAGAAAAGTCACGTATTTTTCACCGAATTTCTGCGCCGGTTTGTTGTAGATGACATTGTGTTTTTCAAATCGGTCGATCCAAAAATCAAGGCTGCCTGCAGGAACAGAATAGCCGATTTCAGTGGCCATCCCAGAACCTTTCCGGCCTTGCTGGATATTTTCGCCCCAAGGGAAAAACGTCAGGATTGTGCCCGCGCTCCCGATTTCATCGCCAAAATAGAAATGATACGTCCCGGGATCGTCGAAATTGACCGTTTTTTTGATGAAACGGAGTCCGAGTACTTTTGAATAAAAATCGAAATTGCGTTTGGCGTCACCAGCGATAGCTGTAATGTGGTGGAGGCCTAAAATTTTATTTTCCATGGTTTATTGTATTAAATTGATAGGACAAATTTAAGCCGTCAGATCAGCCTGCGCATTGAACTGGGACAAGAAGTGATTTTACAGAATTACGGTTATCGCTTCAGCATCGGCAGTGGCGCAAGCGGATGCCTGATCATATTCTGCACGATGCGGCGCAATAAAAACCGGTGAAACCCCGAATTCGGGAACAGTTGCAAATGGGTCTTGAGGATCTTTTTGCGATAGGAATGGAATTCTCGCCATGATCGGATGTTTGCGTGGCAAGCAATGGTAAGGCTGGCGGAATTTGGGTTTGGCAATGCGTAAAGATAAATATTTTCACAAATATCATTGTCAAAATACGCGATTTAAATGATCTGTCCAATCCATAACTCCCTCATATCATGTATCAAAATAGGTGATAGATGTAAATATTCACGGACTGCACGACCTTACCTTTATAATCCCAAATGTACCGATATGCAAAACGAAACCCTAATCGAGGTGAAATGCGAATGCAAGATTCCATTTCACGCTGAATTGGTTGGCCACCTCACGAAGCTCGTGAGAAATGCCAACAAAAAAGAGTCCTCAGAGCCGCAACCGCAACACAGCGATGCAATCAGGCAGGCAATAAACAGTAAAATTCTTTTTATCAAAATGATGTATCCCGCCAAACGTGGCCGGTCGCAGCTTTTAAAGAATGTGGAAAAATTATTTATGAAAAATTTAGTGGGCACCATAAAAGTGGGTAAAGATGAAATAACATTTATCCTTCTCTGATGCCTTTAGTTTCTCAAGATGCCGTTGGCACTGCGATAACATAATAATGCTATGGAAACAATCTAATTAATGCAAAAATTAATCTTATGAAAAAGCCCAAAAGTGAAATGACTTTAAATGTCTTACATCACACCGACGAGATTCTGAAGGTGATACGCTCTATTGTTCCCGTAAGTGTACGGGAGCGCATAGCCGTTATCGACCGCAACGGATACAGTTCGATCCTGATGGACAACAACAACCACCGATTGCTGTGCCGGGTTTTCCACAACCAGGTGCGCAACTCCATCGGATTGTACAACGCCCATAATGTGGAGACCAGGCACCGGTTTGGTAAGCCTGACGATATTTTATTTTATGCTTCGGCCATTTCTTCAAGGGTCAGCAAGTTTACCTAAGCATGTGGTCATTTTTGTCGTCAGGCCGCAGGACGTTCCGGCGTTAAAATGTAAGCACAATACCGATTTTATTTCAAGCAAAAAGCCCCTTTGGAAACAAAGGGGCTTTTTCATTATCATTGATCAAATTTACCGTTTGATCACGCGCATCGTTTTCACAATGCCATCTTGGCCAACAATCACATTGTAAACGCCTGAAGGATATTGCGAACCTATTTTTTCCATGTTCAAATCAGACACTTTCACTTCCCTCGATTCGACCAGTTTGCCGAGCATGTCGTATATTTTCAACTGCACGTTTTCCTGGCTTGAGGTAATGACCTCGATGCCAAAATCTGTTGTGAATGGGTTAGGGGAAACCATTGCCTTGAATTCGACTGATGGATTCGAGGTTTCAGTCGACACAATCCCTTTCGACGTCCCGCCGGGCGCCATGATCTCGCAAGCGTCGCCATACGGTGACCACGTTCCGGCAGTCATCACGGCAACCCTGACGTAATACAGGCCACCGGCGGTAAAAGTTGCCGATGGGACCATATTGAAATTGAACCAGTTCACGCTCCGGTCAATCGTCGACGAAGCATTGTCGGCCGCCCTGACCACCTGGAAGCGGTATTGGGTGATACCGGGCAGGCTCGCAGCAGCAATCGCCGTGGTGGGCAATGCAACCGTTCCGCCGCAGTTCGTGAGGGCAGGGGAATACGGCGCGGAAACCTCACACGGGGCACCGAATCCGCCGAAATCTCCGGTCGTCTTGACAGCTACTTCGATCCGGTACAATGTGCCGTAGTTGTAGCGCGTGAGCATCTGCAGGCTGAACCAGTTCTGCGTACGGTCGAGTGTTTGAACGGCATTGGGCCCAACGGTATCGGTCAGGTTGGTCACACGGAAACGGTATCCTGTAACGCCCGGCAAACTCGTCGTTGCAATGAGCGTATTGATCTTGGCCAACGTGATGCCGCACTGCGACGGATTGACTGAACCGGCTCCGCCAGGCGCAAGGATCGCCGGCGTCGAAACCAGGCAAGGCGTTCCCCAGCCGGCCATCCATATTCCGGCGCGTTGCAGTTGGATTTCTACGGTATACGTCGTCGCATAGGCATAAGAAGCAAATTGCGGCATCGTGAAATGAGGCACATCGGTTTCGATCACCTGGGCCTGCGCGCCATTGGTCACGCGGATCCTGTAACCCGTGATCGGTTGTCCGGCAAGCGTTGTGATGCCTACTATTGAACCAATCGAAGCCAGGGTCGTTCCGCAGGAAGAAGGTACCAGCGACGTCGTCACTGTTCCGGTTTCATCAATCAAATTGTCGCAATCGTCGTCGACGCCGTTGAAAGGAATCTCGGCTGCATTGGGATGGATGGCCGCAACCGTATCGTTGCAATCGATGGCTGTCAGCACCGCCAAGAATCCTGATGGAATCGAAGTGCCGTAGCAGACCAATTGTGAAACACCGGAAGTATAGCCGTCGTTGTCGGCATCGACATAAAACGTCGCGCTTTGGTAAGCAGTAGCGTCTGAATCGTTGCAGTCGATAGCCGTCAGCGAAGCCACAAATCCAGAAGGCATGGCGGATCCGTAGCATACGACCTGCGTCGTCCCCGAAGTATAGCCGTCAAAATCGGCATCGACATAAAGCGTCGCGCTGCGGAAGATGGTGTTGTTGTTGTCGTTGCAATCGGTATTGTTTAATGAATATCCTGCTGGTGGCGTTGTGGCGTTGATGGCACAAACCTGCACGGCATTTCCGGTTCCAAAAGCATCGCCATCGGCATTTACATAGAATGGGAATGTTTGGTGCATGTCCGCATTGCTGTCGTTGCAATCGGGTCCGAGCGAGGTCGCACTGAATCCAAAAGGAATCGATGCACCGTAGCACACGCCTTGCTGTCCGGCACCGTAACCGTCATTGTCAACATCGACATACAACACTTCGCTGCGCCAAACTGAATTGTCATTGTCATCGCAATCGGTATTGTTGATCGCATAACCGGCAGGTGGCGTATTGGCGTCCAGCGCACACTGGAGTGAAGCACTGCCTGTTCCGTAACCATCGCCGTCGGCATCGGTATAGAAAGCAAATTTCGAATGAACCATTACATTGGAATCATCGCAATCGGAATTTTCGGCAACATATCCGGTTGGTATGCCATTGCACGAACTTACGGTGAGATTCGGATTTCCGAAAGTATCGCCATCGGCGTCGGCATAATAAGTAACGTCCCCATTCACGACCACGTTAGTGGTGGCCGCTACAGACGAACAGCCTGTACTTGTATTGGTGACAATTACCGAGTAGGTACCGTTTGCTGCCACGGTAGCGTCGCTTATGGATGGATTTTGCTGGTTAGAGGCAAATGCGTTCGGGCCGGTCCATGAATAACTAAGGTTGCTCTGATTGAACGTAATGCTCTGACCGTTGGAAAGGCTCGCAGTCGAATTGGAATACATTATGGCGCTCGTAGGTGACATTTGGATGCCAATGGTCGCACTCTTGCCATAATCGTAAGTCGCATTGCCGAAAACCACGTCAGGATACACGAACGTGATCGCTTTTGTTGTCAAATTGAGTTGCACCTGGAAAGTGATTGAATTTGTGGCGCTAGCGATCAAGTCATGCGCGGCATTGGTATATTGAATGATAAAAACAGACCCGACGGTTTGCGTTTTGATCGTTGGCGCACTTTGAATATCAAGGTCATCCCAAAACGGGGCCAGATAAACATTTCCGGCGGAATTAGCGGTGTTGGGGAGTGCAACATTAATATGGGACACCTCTCCGGCCATTGAACCCAAAACGATCAATCCATTCATCCCGACCCTGGCCGAGGTATAGGATGTGCCGTTAAATGTAAAAGCCGGGATCGTGATGTTGTGCTCACTGTCGTCGTCCAAGGAAAATGGGACATTGGCCCCACTGGAGCGGATGTCTATAAATGAGACGCCACTGTTGCTGTTCATTGTTATGGGTTGCTCTTGCGCGCCAGCCATCAAATTGATCGTGCCGGTACTGCAAACCGGTGAGTTGGAACCCGCGACGGTAGTTTCGCCTGGTATAACCGTCAGTGTTGCAATATTTGAAAGTACCGAACAGCCGGCAACGCTTGTAACGGCGACGCGGTAAGTGGTTCCGTTTTCGCTGGCAGTGGCGTTGGTGATCGTCAGTGCGCTGGTGGAAGTTCCGCTGAACATAGCGTTATCGGTTATCGGTACCCCATTTCTTGACCATTGATAGGCAGCGGCACCGCTCGCGCTGACACTCATGGTTGCAAATCCTGAACCGGCACACACGGTTGCCTGGGCCAATGGTTGCGTGTTGATGACCGGCAGTGCCTTTACGGTGTACGCAGGTCCGGTTGCTGTTCCCAAATCCGTAGTGACGGTTACCGGCCCTGATCCTGAACCCGCCACAGCTACTATTGCTGTGCCGGTATTTGATACGACGTACGTTACAGGAATGCCCCCGATGCGGATATTTGCCGCAGTTGCAGGGAAAAGGTTTGTTCCGTTAATGACAATCGTTTCGCCAGCACAACCAGAAGAAGCACCCACACTGGTAATCGCCGGTAGCCCGGTAAGTGTGATTGCGATATCGTCAACAAACAGCGCATATTGATCGGCGTCTGAATAGGCCTGGAACCCGAAATAGTAAACCCCTGTTGCCGGAGCGGTGAAAAGCACATTATTGGTAACATAGGAATTACCCGTTACCGAAGGATGGTTTGCCAAAGGATTTGTCATCGCTGTCGCGGAAGGGTAAAGTCCAAAGGCTACTTTTAATTTTTCGGTATAAAGAAAACTGTTGTTTCCATATTTGTACGAGATGTAATATTGGCTTCCTGCCGTCAACGAGATTCCTTGTGTGTAAAACCAGGTATTGGCCGGATTGTCCCGATTGAAAGTGTAAACCAACGACTGGGTCGTCCCCAGACTCGGATAGGCAGGAAATAGGTACCAGTTGTTTCCTGTTCCCGCATTTTCCACAGTCGTACAGTCCGGTATTGCCGGAGCCGTAGCTGAGTCAAAATTTTGCAGGTAAGGCACGGTAGTGGGAGGACATAATGGATTGATTGTGAAATTTGTTGGTACGCGGCATCCCGGACGCGCAGCGCATTCCGCATAAAATGTCGTTGTTCCCGGCGTATAGTTGTTTGCCAATGGCGATCCCGGAACGCCGACAGGATTAAAAGTTTGTCCCGTTCCCAGCAATGTCCCGCCAGATGATGCCGTATACCAGTTTACCGATCCCGGAAGGAAATACCGCACCGTAACATCGATCGCGTCTACGCTTGCCGTACTCGACGCAAAGTCGGCATATTGGCTTATCGTCAAGGCGACACCAAACCCGGCGCTGTTTAATTCCTCAGGCGTCCAGTTGACGCCCCAAGTGTAGTAAAGACCCCCGTAAGTTCTGTAGGCCTTGGCGGTCGGCCAATTGGACGTGGTAGCCGCCAGGTTGTTACCTACCACTACACCTGCTTTAACCAACTGAACCGCCGAATCGTATGCGTTGCCGAATGCACCGGTCTGGTGACGGGCGATCCTGACCTCAATTCCGCCGATTTCAGCATTTGCAGGAATGGCAAGGTTATAACCGGAAACATATAGTGTCTGGCTGCCGAGGGTAGTAGTCCCGAAGCCAGTGGTTACTTTGGTTGTCGCACTGACGTTATCATCACTGATTGCCGAGAGGGGATTTTCCCAGACAGTACCGCTATTCAGGGTGCTTGCAACGGTCGGATATTTATGATATACATCTACAACTTCTGTCGCCTGGCAGTAGGTAGAGCTCAGCGTTCCGGTTTGGCCCGGGAAAATGGTTGCTCCTGTGGTAGTTGGAATCCATTTAACTTGGAGGATTTTCTGCGAAACGGCCGACGAACAAGATCCGTTTCCGTTAACGGTGAGTGTCAATGTAACCGATCCGCTCTCGCCGGGCGCCGGAGTGTACGTAGCCGAGGTCAGCGAGTTGCCATTGCCGATAGTGCCCAATCCGTTGGAGGTCCATAATACGCTATCGTAATTGGTGGCAACTGCACCCGCGGTAATATTGGTTGCACTGTCATTCGAGCACATTGCAACAGCCGTTCCCGCAGATGCGGTAGCCAGGCCACGTACATTGATCGTATAGTTGGCCGACGCGTATCCACATGGGCCATTGTCAACGTACATGGTCAATGCAACGACGTTTCCGGCATCGCCCGCAGCTGGCGTATAAGTGGGTGTAGCAGTATTGCCTCCGGCTGTAATAGAACCACTGCCGTTTTCGTACCACGAAATGATGCCATTGGCGGCAACTGCGCCGGTAATTGTTGCCGATTGGTTTGCACAGATCGTCTGGCTCCCGCCCGCAGTCGCCAACGGAGTCTTAAAAATAGTCAGTGACTTGCTCGAGATCTGATTGGCGCATCCTGCAGGAACATTGGCTGTCAGCGTAATCAACACGCTGCCGGCAGAGATGTCTGCACTACTTGGGAAATAAGTGGCCGATGTCAATGAACTTGCGTTGGTAAGCGTACCCGTTCCGGAGGTTGTCCAAAGAATTGAGTTATAGTTTGTTGCAGACGCCCCAGAAGTGATGTTAACTGAAGGCGCAGTTTCGCAAATTGCAAGAGAAGGTCCGGCCGTTGCAGTTGGGATGGGAACAACCGTAACAACGGCCGAATTATTTTGTGATAAAACACTCGTACAGTTTTGGGATGCTATCGATAATATATTGACAGTACTGGTGCCTACAGCCAAAGTGCCTGTGGAAAAAGTTGCTGATCCCGACGCGCCTTGTGTAAAGGCAACGGTTACTGTTTGAGCGGCTACCGTCGTGGCGCCGCTGATCGAATAGGTCAACTGATAATTGCCGGTAGACATTGTTGACGAATAAATCGTAACCGTTGCCGCAGAAGATCCGCACAAAGGCGTTGTCGCTATCGTACTGCCCAATTCGTAGGTTGGACAAAGATAGGAAACAATAACTTGTCCTGCATGTCCATTGCCGCCAGCATAGGAAGCGGTAAAACTGCCAGTGGAACGTGATCCGCCACCACCACCGGCCAAACCTTGCGCTGCAGATCCATTGCCGTTGCCCACGGCCCCGTAGCCCCCGTCGCCACCCAGGTTGATCCCACCGGCACCCGGTGCAGAATTACCTCCATTGCCGCCCGCAGCAGCATTTCCTGCCCCGCCGCCGCCGCCGCCGGATGCGCTGTCATTGGCTGAGCCGCCATTCCCGCCTATAAATGTTCCGTAGCCGCGATAACCGCCGCTACCGCCGCCTCCTGTACCGCCAGATCTACCACCACCATTTCCGCCACCGGCAGACACGGATCCAAATGACGAGGTGCCGCCGCTTCCGCCATTAGCATAATCACCACCGGTTCCGCCACCGCCAACAGTAACGTTTACCGTGCCGCCTGAGGTCACCGCCACATTAGTTTCTTTGGTGTATCCGCCGCCACCGCCGCCGCCGCCGAGATAAGTTCTTGGGGTAAGTCCGGACCAATCCGTACCGCCGCCGGCACCGCCGCCGCCCCAAGCTTCAACCTGCACGGAGGTGACGCCTACGGGTACGTTAAAGGTACCACTGTTGGTAAAGGTTACGGATTGTGCCATCGTCTGATGCCCACAAAATACCATAAACAGCAAAAGTGTCAGCCCTAAGCTTTTTTTAAATGGTACGGATTCAGCAGTGCCGAAGTGGAAGATTGCCCTCATGAGAGTTGAATTTATATTAAGCGGTGAATTACGCCATAAATCCAACTGTATGAAAAATTATGTGATGAACTGATGCTGCCGTGTGATGAAAACGACGGGACCGGTGATATCCTGAATCAAAAAATATCGAGCCGTTTGAGCAAATCCTCGCTGTAGTTTTTCGAAATCGGGATGGCCTCGTCGCCGATGGTAACCGTATTCGTTTCAAATTTCGTCAGGTGCTGCAAGTTGATGATGTACGATTTGTGCACGCGCAAAAAATTGTCGTCAAGCCGTTCTATGAAGCTGCCCATCGACGCACGGATCAGCGCAGGTTTTGGTGCCGACGTGTAGATTTCTAAATAATTCCCATCCGATTTGATCCAACGAATGTCATCGATGACGAGCTTGTTGTATGCAAACTTATCTTTGATGAACAACACGCCCTTGATGATGAGCGGTTTTTCTTCTTCTGAAACAGCCGGTTTCTGCTTCGTTCCCGAAGTTTCGGGACTATCGCTCGGGTCATTTTCCGCGGCCTTAAACAATCCCATTTCAATTGCCGTATACAACTGTTCCTGCTTGAACGGCTTGACGAGATAATTCACCGGATTGGTTTTTCTTGCGCGTTCCAAAGTCGCCGCATCCGAATACGAAGTCGTAAAAATAAACGGCACCTGGAACCGGTCGTTGATCGCCTCGGCCACATCAATTCCGTCGCGCTTGCCGTTGAGGTTGATGTCGAGCAGGATCAAATCGGGTGTTTCGCGTTCGAGGATTTCCATCGCCTCATCAAAATCCATCGCGTCACCGATCACGTCATAGCCCATTTTAGTGAGCATGGCGGTCATGTCACGTGAGATAATGAGTTCGTCTTCGATAATAAGGATGCGCATCATTTTTCAAATATAGGATTTAATTGGACGCATGCCAAGCTTTCAAATCCTTGAAATCGACGGTAAACGACGTAATGCCGTTGTCGGAATAGGAGGACAAACGTCCGCGCAATTGCCGGCTCAGGATTGAAACCAGTTTCAAACCCAGCGATTTAGATTGTTTCGGATCAAAATCTGCTGGCAACGGTTTGCCGTCATTGCTAATGTTGAGTTCATAATCGGTCACGCTCTTGGCCTTGATGGTAATGTCGATCTGGCCTTTTTCATTCGCGTCAAACGCATATTTGTAGGCATTCGAGACGAGTTCGTTGACAATCAGCCCGAGTGGGATCGCGGTGTCGATGTCGAAACGGATCCCCGAAGTCTGGATGTTTACGCCAATCGATTTGGAATCGCCGCGAAACATTTTCGACAAATAGGCCACCAATTCCTTCATGTAATTTTCAATGTCGACATTGTTGAGGTGTTCCGACTGGTACAAATTCTGGTGGATCAAGCTCATCGCTTCTACGCGGCTCTGTCCTTCCTGGATCGACGACAGCACATTGGCGTCCTTGATGTCTTCCGACTGGATGTTGAGCAAACTCGAAATGATCTGCAAATTGTTCTTGACGCGGTGGTGGATCTCGCGCAGCAGCGTTTCCTTTTCCGTCAGCGATTGCTGGATGATTTCATTCTGGTTTTCAATGAGTTTCTTTTGCCGTTGGTTGCTGCGCAAACTCCGGTAAATCAAGAAGGCAATGCCGATGACAATCACCAATATCCCCAAAATCGCATAGTTCACCATGCGCTGCTTTTTGGCAGCTGCCAACGAATCGGCGTCTTTCTCCTGTTGCCTGGCTTTAACAGCAGCCTGTTTTTTGTCGAATTCATACGTCATCTGCTGCTCGGTCAATTTCTTGCTTTGCCCTTCGTTGAACAGCGCGTCGTTGGCCTGCTTGAACAAGACGTGGTTGGCATAGGCCGCACGGTAATTCTTGGTCGCGCTGTAGATGTCGGCCAGGTTGGCGTAGGCGTCGCGCACGAATTCCTTCTGGCCGATCTGCTTGGCAATGGCCAACGCCGCATTGGTGTAGGTCAGCGCCTCGCTGATGTGCCCGAGTTTGAAATGCGCGCGTCCCAATTGCAGCTTGCATTCCGAAATGCCCGGCTGTGCCTCGTTTTTAATCGACAGTTCCAATGCGTGCTGGAAGTTCTCGATGGCATGCGCCGCGTCGTCTTTCGCCAGATAAGTGTTCCCGATGGCCAGGTAAATATCGGCGTCGATAAACGAATTATTGAAGGCACGTGCTTTTTCCTTGGCGCGCTGCAACGTCGCCATCGCCAGGTCGGTCTTGTTTTGCTTGAGGTACGCCTGGCCGATGCTGTTGTAGGCATAAGCCTGCACATATTCGGCCTCTTCTGGCTTGAGTTTTTTGGCGGTTAAGATTGCGGCGTTGTAATATTCCAAGGCCTTGTCATAATCGCCGTGTTGTTTGTAAAGGATCCCGATATTGACCTGCGAAGATGCAATGGCAAACGCATCATCCTGCTTTTCGACGATCCTGAGCGAGGCGAGGTTGTAATAGATCGATTCGGGAAAGTTTCCCAGTTTGGAAAATAAGATGCCCAGTTCGGAATAGGCTTTCGAAAGCGACGATTCGTCTTTCATCTTCCTGAAAAGCGCCGCCGAAGTCTTGAGTTCTGGAATGGCTTTGTCGTGTGCGCCGAGCCGGTTGTCGAGTCCGCCCACATACAAATAGCCGCGCGCGATTCCTTTGCGGTAGTTTATCTTTTTGGAAAGTTCGAGCAATTCGCGGCTGTAGGCGAGTGCCTTTTCCGGCTTCGAATCGACATGCAGCAGGACCAATTCCTCGAGTATCTTGACCTTGGTTGAATCGCGCAAATCAGGTTGCCGATTTTTATTTGCCGCATCATACCGCGACAATACCTGGATTAGGCTGTCGGTTTTGCTGATTTTTTGCGCGATCAGCGGTTGCGCGATACACGACAATACCACAAAAATAAATATGCGACCAAGGGCTGTTTTCAATGGAATGGCAATTAAGAGGTTACGAATATAGGCCTCCCTTTTTTCAATGGCTGTTTTTTTCGTGGAAAATCGATGAAGTTGTGGGGTATGTCGACGAAGTACGAATGTAATCCCGTCGCACATCGGGTTCATTTTTTCAAAAAACGCTCACGCGTATTGTCAAATCATGTATTCCGCCTGTTCCGGTAAAATTCGCATTACTGATATTACAATCTTTGCCACCCTTCAACTCAAGTAAGAACGTTTTTTAAAGTTGCATCCGTTGTATCCGTACCGCATTCAAAATCGCCAACAAAGCCACCCCCACATCTGCTATCACCGCTTCCCATAGATTGGCCACGCCGCCTGCACCAAGTGCCAACACCACAACCTTGACTACCATCGCCAAAACGATATTTTGCCAAACGATTTTCTTGGTCAGCTTTCCAACTTTAATCGCGGTGACGATTTTCGACGGCTGGTCGTTTTGGATAACTACATCAGCGGTTTCAATCGTAGCGTCGCTTCCCAATCCACCCATCGCGATACCGGCATCAGCCAACGCAACCACGGGCGCATCGTTTACACCGTCGCCAACGAAAGCCAGTTTTCGGTTTTGGTCTTTAAGTGCCTGGACTTTCTCGACTTTCCCTTCGGGCAACAAATCGCCGTAAGCGTTGTCGATCGATAGTTTTTTGGCGACTTCGTCCACAACGGATTGTTTGTCGCCAGACAGCATAACCGTCTTAATACCGAGGCTGTGCAATTCCTTAATGGCCTGCTCTGCATCGGCTTTAATCTGATCGGCGATGGTGATGTAACCTGCATATTTTTTATCGACCGCCACAACCACTACCGTATTTACAATTGCCGTGATTGCTTCGGGATAACTGATGTTATGCTTTTTGAGCAGTTTGGCGTTTCCTGCCAAGACTTCTTTGCCGTCGATAGTGGCTTTTAATCCGTGTCCGGCAATTTCTTCTACATTGCCGATAGAAACGTTTTTAATTGCATCCTTACCAACGTGTTCCGCTACGGCCAATGCAATAGGATGCGTTGACTTGCTTTCTATTGCAGCAGTAATCTTCAAAAATTCCTGCTCGCCTATTCCTTCAGTCTTAACTTCCTGTACTTTGAATACACCTTCGGTCAGCGTCCCGGTCTTGTCCATTACTACCGTATCGATTTCTGTCATCACATCGAGGAAGTTGGAACCTTTGAACAAAATGCCATTTCTTGAAGCCAATCCGATGCCGCCAAAGTAACCGAGCGGAATGGAAACTACCAATGCGCAAGGGCAACTGATGACCAAAAATACAAGCGCCCGGTAGAACCAATCGTAAAAATCGTATTCGGCTGCAAAGAAGTAAGGAACAAAGCAAACGCCCACCGCCAATGCAAAAACAATCGGGGTGTACACTTTGGCGAACCGGCTGATAAACAACTGCGTTTGCGATTTACGCGCCGTAGCATCCTGAACCATTTCAAGAATACGGCTTAATTTGCTGTCGCTGAATTTGGCGGTTACCTTGATTTCCGAAACGGTGTTGAGGTTAATCATTCCCGCGTAAACCTTGTCGCCTTTGCCTTTGGTGTCGGGCTTGCTTTCACCGGTAAGCGCTGCAGTATTGAAAGATGCCTTCTCGGATTCGAGTGCTCCGTCGAGCGCAACTTTCTCGCCCGGTTTTGCCTGAATGACTTCGCCGATTGCAACCTCCTTTGGATGCACCGTTTCCGTCGAACCATTTCGCAGTACAGTAACTTCTTCGGGACGCACATCGAGCAGGGCTTTAATACTTCGTTTCGCCCGATTGACTGCCGCATCCTGAAACCATTCGCCAATCGAATAGAAAACCATAACGGCTACTCCTTCGCTGTAGGAACCGATGGCGAAAGCACCGATTGTCGCAACGCTCATCAGGAAAAATTCATTGAAGAAATCGAACCGGATTGCCTTACGCCACGCCATGTACAGAACATTGTAACCGGCGAGCAGATACGCCACGAGGTAAACGATCAAATCGAATGGAAATTTTGGGACGTACTTGAATCCGTATTCCATTGTCAGCATTACCGCAAGTATAATCAAACCCGACAACAGCGGCAGATGTCCTTTCCAACTGGAATCTTCCGTAGCGCCGTGATCGTGTCCATCATTGGAATCATGCTTGTCATGTACCAACTCTTGTTCTTGAAATTTTGATTCTTCTGTCATGACATCTTTTAATGTTCGTGTCCGCCGCCGCCTTCGCTTTTAAGCAAATGGCTTTGAATATAATAAGCGCCTTTGATGACAATCTTTGCGTCAGCAGGAAGTTGCTGTACTGGCGTTACCTGTATAAAACCCAACTGCGCAGTCCCTGTTTTTACCTCTATGCGTTGAAAATGGTAACTTTTACCGGATTCCTCATGCTGATGGCCATCGTCGTGCGTGTGGCCTTCTTGTTCGTCGTGTGACTTGCCGGTTTGCTCTTTGGGCGCTTCTCCTTCCTCGTGAACGCCTTCGAGTACAAAGATAAACTCGCGGCCTTCTGCCTTTACAATTGCATCGACCGGCAACGCCTCGACCGTATTGGCTCCAACATCGATCAGCGCATTGACATACATTCCCGGTATCAGTTGCTGTTTTTCGTTTTCGATATCGGCGTGAACGGCAACCGACTTGGTTTCATTCTCGAATGCCTTGCCGACGCTGAAAATCTTTCCTTTGATTTCGGTATTGTCCTGATTGGTCAATACAAATCGAACGTTCTGCCCGGTCTTGACCTTTTGCAAGTCTTTTTCATAAACAAGCAAGTCAACGTGAAGCTGTGAATTGTCCACGATATTGACCAATGCCTGTCCCGGTGACACCGTAGTGCCAATCTTGATATTTACCTCGGTTATTGAACCCGAAATCGGTGCGACAACCGGAACGGATGAAATCGCTCCTTTGTTCGGATTGATGTTCATCGTCTGGAGCTGCTTGCTCAATGAGGCAAAACGGGCTTTCTCAACATCGTAGTCGGCCTTCGTTCTTTGAAAAACCTTTTTAGCCGACACTTCTTCTTCACTTAAAATCCGTTGGCGTTCGTACTCCAACCGCAAAAATTCCAAATTGCTTTTCGAGGTCAGGTAATCTTGTTGGATTCTCGTAAACTCAGGGCTTTCGACCGTTGCGATCACTTGGCCTTTGCGAACGTTCTGTCCTTCGATGACCGAAATGGACTTCACGATTCCCGACACAAAAACCGACACATCGGCTTGGTTTTGCGGCGGTAATTTGGTGTAACCGTTGGCGTTGATGACTTCGCTGAGGTTCTTTGGCGAAAAGCCGCCCAGTCCAATCCCTGCGGACGAGTATTGGGCTTCGTTGAGTTCGACTTCCTTTACATTGCCTTCCTCGTGTGACGCTTCCTTTTGCGGCGCAGGCTCGGTCGCCGGTGCTTCTTCTTTTTTTCCGCAAGCGTTGAGCGCAAGCAGCAGCGAGAAAACCAAAACGGACTTGATTGCTCTATTTTTTACTTTCATATTATTGATTGGTAAGGTATTGAATGTTTATAATGGTCTGATTGTACTGACGAACCGCGTCCGCGTAATTGAGCAAGATTTGATTGGCCGTATCAAGGTTCTGCACGTATTCTACGTAGGATATGTCGCCGTTCTGATAGGCTTTGGTTGCATTTGCGGTTATCTTCCGCGCATTTGGTTCGGCGGTCGTGCGGTAGTATTCGATTTGCGGCTGATAAGTCAACAATTGCTCGTTTTCTTCAATCAGCCTGCTTTTGAGTTGGTTTTGCAAGTAATCCGCGTTCTGCCGTTCACGCTCTATATTGATCTTTGCCGCCTTCGCTTTCGCAGTGCTGCTTCCAAAAAAAACGGGTACCGAAATTCCGGCAGTAAAGCCTTGAAAACGCAAATCATCGTTGTAATATCGAGGCGCACCGTCCACGTCCTGATTTCCGGTAATCGATTGGATAAAATAACCGGCTGATATATCAGGCCATAAAGCCGATTGCTCCACTTTGCGGTTGGCCTGTGCAATGGCGACTTGCTTTTCGGCCAATTGAAATTCAGGATTTTGCTTGATCGCCATTGTATCGACAACCATTGCCATAGGTAACGGCACGAATGACGTATCTGCTATCGTAAAATCATCTTTGAGGTTCAGGTACAGTTTGAGCCGTGATTTTTCAATCTTGACCTGCGCCTCGTTCTGACGGATGCGCTGCTGCAATTCCTGCTGTTTGGCCGTAGCCACATTTTTTTCGAGCGAATTGGTTTCCCCGACACGGAACTTGACATCAGCCGAGCGTACGAATTTGTCCATAACCGCCGATTGCTTTGAAAGGATCGTATTGAGTTTACCGAAATATAAAAGGCTATTCCATGATTCCCTGACCGAAAAAGCAATTTGTTGTTTGGTGGCCGCCGAACGCAGTTGGCTTGCATTGCTGTTCTCCTTGAGCAATTTTCGCGTTGCACCGATCCTGAAGGGATTAATGCTTTGTGAAACCGATAAATTTTTATCCTGCGCGGCAGAATTGATTTGCCCGAACATACCCGAAATCTCAGTTTTCGAAATGTCCCATGCCGAACCTATCAGTTGATTCTGCGCCTGAACATCCAAATCGGACGCGCGTAGGCTTTGATTGTTTTTATAAGCCATTTCCAGCGCCTGGCTGTTGCTTAATGTTTGCTGCTGCGCCGAACCGATGGCAGGACACAGGATGGCGCACAATATCGCGATTGTGGCGATTGGGATATTCTTGGCCTTAACGCCACGTTCCAAGAAATAATAAAGAATCGGCAATACGATAAGCGTGAGCAACGTTGCCGTTATCAATCCGCCAATGACGACAGTCGCCAACGGTTTCTGAACTTCCGCGCCCGCACTTGTGCTTATTGCCATTGGTAGAAAGCCCAACGATGCAACGGCTGCGGTCAAGATTACCGGACGCAGGCGGACTTTTGTTCCTTCCCTGATGCGGTCGAGTATATTTTCCATACCTTCTGATTTAAGTTGATTGAAATAGCCGATGAGTACGATACCGTTGAGCACTGCCACGCCAAACAGCGCAATGAAACCCACGCCTGCCGAAATGCTGAAAGGCATCCCACGCAACCAAAGCGCCAACACGCCGCCAATGGCCGACAATGGAATTGCGGTAAATATCAGGAGTGCTTGTTTGATCGATTTAAACGTGAAATAAAGCAGCACGAGAATAAGTGCCAATGCCACCGGAACGGCAACGGCCAATCGTTTGTTGGCATCGATAAGGTTTTCAAATTGGCCGCCGTAGGTGACGTAATATCCTGCCGGTAACTTGAACTTCGCACTGAGTTTTTCCTTGATGTCATCGACGACCGATTCGACATCGCGACCGCGCACGTTAAACCCGACAACGATACGGCGTTTGCCGTCATCGCGTGAGATTTGCATCGGGCCATCTTCAAACTGTACCTCGGCGATTTGTTCAAGCGGAATCTGATTTCCGGACGGTAACGTGATGAACAGTGATTTGATGCTTGAAATATCGTTGCGGCTGTTTTCGGCCAAACGCACGACGAGGTCGAAACGTTTTTCACCTTCATAGATTACGCCTGCCGATTCGCCCGCAAAACCCATACGAAGCACCTTGTTCAGTTCTCCGATTTTCAGGCCATACAAGGCCATTTTGTCTTTGTTGTACCGGACGGTAATTTGCGGTAATCCGGCGACGCGCTCGGCTTTTGCATCGGTAACGCCTTCGACTGTATTGATGATTTTGAGCGCTTCGTCACCTTTGCTGACAAGCAAATCGATGTCCTCGCCGTAAATCTTTACCGCGACATCGCTGCGAACGCCCGTCATCAATTCATTGAAACGCATTTGGATCGGTTGGGAAAATTCGGTGGTTGCGCCAGGAATATCATCGAGTGCCTTTTCCATCTTTTCCATCAATTCTTCCTTGGTTGCTGCCGATGTCCATTCGTCGCGGTCTTTGAGCAGAATAATCATGTCGGCTGCTTCCACCGGCATCGGATCGGTCGGGATTTCGGCGGAACCAATTTTGGAGACGATCATTTTAATTTCGGGAAATTTGGCTTTCAGTATGCGTTCGGCCCGTGACGTGGCATCGACTTCCTGTGACAGCGAACTGCCCGATGCAATGATGAGGTGGGTGGCTACGTCGCCTTCATCCAGCGTTGGGATAAATTCACCACCAAGACTATTAAAAACAAACAACGCAGCGATAAACAAGGCGGCAGCGATACCAATAACGAGTTTCTTTGCCCGCAATGCCCGTTCAAGTAACGGCGCGTACCAACTTTGCAATTTGTCTATAATGCTGTCGCTGATGTTTCGCGTGTGGCCGGTTTTCTTGCTCAATGCCAACGCCGACATCATCGGTACATATGTCAGAGACAAGATGAATGCGCCGAGAATCGCAAATGATACGGTTTGCGCCATCGGGCCGAACATTTTACCTTCGATTCCGGTAAGCGCCAAGATCGGCAAGTACACAATCAGGATAATGATTTCCCCGAAAGCTGCGCTGCTTCTGATTTTTGATGATGCATGATATACCTCACTATCCATATCATCTTGCGAAATACGGCCTTTATCGACCGTATGCAGTCGATGAATGATTGCTTCGACAATAATCACCGCCCCATCTACGATCAGCCCGAAATCGATGGCCCCGAGGCTCATTAAATTACCGGACACACCGAACAGCCGCATCATTGAAATCGCAAATAATAACGAAAGTGGTATGACCGAGGCTACGACCAATCCGGCTCTCCAGTTTCCGAGCAAAAGCACAAGAATAAAGATTACGATCAATGCGCCCTCGATGAGGTTTGTTTCTACGGTTTTAATAGCCTTGTCTACCAATTTCGTCCTGTCCATAAACGGTTCGATTGTCACGCCTTCGGGCAATGACTTCTTGATTCGTTCCATTTTTTCCTTGACCAGTTTGACGACCTCACCGCTATTCTCGCCTTTGATCATCATGACCATGCCCGACACTTCTTCGCCTTTACCGTCTTTGGTCACAGCACCGTAACGGATGGCGCTTCCAATGCGAACATCTGCGACATCACGGATCAGGATTGGAATGCCGTTTTGGTTTTTGACAACGATTTTTTGGATGTCCTCGATGGATGATGCCATGCCGACACCACGAATGAAATAGGCGTACGGTTTCTTGTCGATGTAGGCACCGCCTGTGTTTTCGTTGTTGGTTTCAAGTGCATCGAATATTTCGGTAATCGTCGTATTCATGCTTTTAAGCTTGTCGGGTTGGACGGCGATTTCGTATTGCTTCAAATAACCACCAAGTGTATTGACTTCGGCAACGCCCGGCGTACCGATCAATTGCGGTTTGATGATCCAGTCCTGGATCGTGCGCAACTGCGTCGCGTCGAATTTGTCCTCGTAACCCTTTTTCGGGAAGACGACGTATTGGTAGATTTCGCCCAGTCCTGTGCTTACAGGAGCTAATTCGGGCTTTCCTGCCCCTTCCGGTATAATCTCGGAAGCTTCTTCGAGGCGTTCATTGATTTGCGCCCGTGCCCAATAAATGTCGGTACTTTCTTTGAAAACGACAGTGATGACACTAAGCCCAAAACGACTGATGGAACGCAGTTCGACTACATCAGGTATGGCCTTGACGGATTGTTCAATTGGATAAGTGATGAATTGTTCGACTTCCTGCGTAGCAAGTTTTGGCGAACTGGTAATAATTTGTACTTGATTGTTGGTAATATCGGGTAGTGCATCAACGGGCAACGTCGAGACTGAATAGATACCTACTGCAACAAGCACCAAGGTAAACAGCCCCACTATGAATTTGTTGTGGATGCTGAAATGAATGATTTTGTCTAACATTTTTTCGCATAATGAATGAAACAATTAGGATAGTGAAATCCATTGTGGCGACACCAATGGCCGCGAATTGTAATCCCGGCGTTACCGGGACATCATTATGCTATTTGTGGCGGTTGCCAAATGCTTCCGTAGAACGTGGATGCAAATTGTGGCTTGTAGGTTATGTCAAGCTTTGTAATGTACTCAGCCGGAACACCTGTAATGTTGAAAGTCAATGTCGGCGTGAAGCTCAGGATCTGGGCGCCGCAGCAGTTGCAGATACAGAAAGGCGAACAAAGGTCGCTGTGCAATTCTTTTGAATGGTCGTCGTGCCTTTCTGCGATTACTTTTCCGTTGGCATCATATACAACATCCTTGTCTGCGTCCGCGCACGGCAGGCAGGACAGCACAAGAAGTATGAGCGATAATAGGATACTTGAAATTTTCATCGCTGTAAATGTAGAAAAAGTTTTGGTTATTCGTTACGGTTTGAAGTGATTATTAACAAGATGGGGGAATGCTTGTTGGTTACCGGCGATTAGGAAAACTATTATAATTGCGGTCATGATCTTTCGAAAAATCCTTGCAGATTTCGACAGTTTCTTATTTGGTTGTGGTTTTACAAAGTGCGATCTGATTTTCGTGATAGGGCAGTAGATTTAATTGAAAATATTTTTCGTACAAATATTAGTTTGTTTTTTTGGAAAGTTCGAGCAATTCGTGGCTGTAGGCGAGTGCCTTTTCCGGCTTCGAATCGACATGCAGCAAGTCCAATTCCTCGAGTATCTTGACCTTGGTCGAATCGCGCAAAGCGGGTTGCCGATTTTTATGGGCCGCATCGTAACGCGACAATACCTGGATCAGGCAGTCGGTTTTATTGCTTTTTTTGCGCGAGCAGCGGTTGCGCGATTTTATTCAAACGCTTTACAAATATTTCAAAAACTATCCAACGGGAGGCAAGTGGCAAACGTCAATTTCTTAAAGCGGTTGTGCGGTCGTAGATATTATTATTCTCGCGATTGCTTTTCAACTCAAGAAAAAATTTGTGAAAGAACTGTTTTATTTAAGGGCTTTTCAATAAAATCGATTACCAACGGATTAACTTTTGCCTGTTGAATATCCCCAAGGTCAATTGAAGACGAAAGGATGTATATATTGAATTGTCTTTTTATTGACTCGGTAAACGTATCAAATTCTTCAAGGAACTCCCATCCATTTAAGGTGGGCATATTAATGTCTAATAAGATTGTCGTTTTATCTTCCTTGGGATGCTTTAGATATTCAGCTTTGATGTATTCTAGTGCTGCTTCGGGAACGATGAATTCCACTATTTCAACTTCACTTAATGACTTTTTGATAGCCATTTTAGTAATTAAATTGTTGGTCTTATCATCGTCAACGATTAAAAAACGTTTTGCTGCTTGGGTCATGACTGCTTTATTTTAGTTTTCAAATAGAATTGTAAATTCTGTTCCTTTGTTTGGTTCGCTTTTCACCGTAATTTTTCCGCCCAGCGCTTCTACTTGTGTTTTAACCATAAACAATCCCATTCCTTTGCCTTCTATATGCGGATGGAAACGTTTGTAGAGACCGAAAATTTTTTCTCCCCTTGTCAAATCTATGCCTAAGCCATTGTCCTGAAAGACCAAAATTATTTTCCCTTTTTCCTTTTTACTTTTGATTTCGATGAGGACATCCTGATCGGGCTTCCGGTATTTATGCTGTTATCAATCAGGTTGTAGAATATGCTGTTTATGTAGATTCTGAGCGAAAAGATTTCATCACTTCAGAAAAGTCATGATTGATACGCACCTGGAATTTGTCTGTATGTTTTCCCGTATTAACCAATATATCGCTTACTAATTTTGAAAAAGAAATGGGTTCTTTTCTTTCATTAAGATCGAGTTTTACCTGTAGTATAGAGTTGATGTCTTTAATGGTAGTATCCATTTGCAGTACGGAATCTGAAAGTCCATTCAGAAATTCACTCTGCTCTTCGGGCGTGAGGTCTTCATACAGCAGGTTTTTGGTAAACCCAATAATGTTAGCTATGGGCGCACGAAGGTTGTGGGAAATGATAAACGTGAACTGCTCCAGGTCGCGGTTTCGGTGGATCAAGGCATTGGTCAGGTTTTCCCGTTCTTTTTCGGCTTTTTTGCGTTCGGTGACATCGCGTACAATTGCACAGTTGAGTTCCGTATCGCCAAAATTTATATAATTGGCTCTTATTTCAACCGGTATCGATCTGCCATCCTTTGCCTTCTGCATGGTTTCAAAAAAGAGCGCACCTTTTTCGCGAAGCTCTGCATAATGGTTATTCCACCTCTTGCTGTCATACTTCGGGTCTATATCAGGGACAGACAATTTAATCAGTTCGTTCCGGGTATAGCCAAGCATTGCGCATGCTGCTTCATTCACGTTCACAATCCGTGCAGCGGAGGTCATCCAGAAAACGGCATCCGCAGCATTGTCCACTGCGAATTGCGTCAACAGCAACGCATCCTTGGCTTCTTTTCGCTGGGTCACATCGCGGAAATTATCTACAATACCATTGATCGCAGGGTCGTGCAGCAAATTGGTCAGCGTTCCTTCAAGCCAGCGCCAGGAACCGTCCTTATGTTTCATCCTGAGTGGATTAAGGGAAATTGGCACGCCGGGACTAATTATGGTTCGTTCCCAGACAATGATTGCGGATGCAATATCTTCAGGATGAATCATCGCAGACAAATCGAGGTGCTGGGTTTCCGTTTCAGTATAGCCCAGCACGATTTCGACCGTTGGAGAAACATAAAAAGGCTTGGCTTCCGCTGATAAAATGACTACTGCATCGGCACCGTTTTCAACCAACGCACGGAAACGCGTCTGGTTGCTTATGATTAACCGTTCTGCTATTTTTATTTTTGAGATATCGCGCGAATGGCACGCTGCTCCAACAATTAAATCAGCATTGCGGATCGGATAATACGAAATCTCGGACCAGGATTCGACGGGAATTTCGAAATATTCGGTTTCGGTAAAAATTTCCCCAGCAAACGCTCTTTCGTATAAGCGTTTAAAATTGGTGAACATTTCAGGACTGTGGGTTGCAGAAAGAACACTTTCCCCTTTGGCAATAGGCTTTCCAAAATTGATCTTTCCTATCTCGTCAAATGGTATGTTGGAAGCAATCAGGTTAAAATTTTTGTCTACGCTCCACATCAGGTCGTTGGTACTGTTGATTAAGGCATTCATGTTGTTACTGTCAAACTCGCGCAGTTCTTCCGACAGCTTTTTCTGGTGGCTAATGGACACTTCAACCATTGCACGCTTGATTTTAGGGACTATCGTAAAGAGTTTGTCTTTCAATACATAATCTGTCACTCCGTTTTTTATAAATGAAACAGCCACCTCTTCTCCAATGGTACCGGTAACAAAGATGAAGGGAACCGTTGGCGCCATGTCCTGCCGGATGGTAAAAGCGGTTGCCCCGTCAAATGACGGAAAGGCGTAATCGGACAGTATGATATCGGGGAGGAAATCTGAAAGAGCATAGATATATTCACTTTCATTTTCCACAACGTGAGATACATATATCATCCCGTCTTCCCTTAGTTCGTGATCGATTAATTCCAGGTCAAAGGCATTGTGCTCAACAATTAATATTTTTAGGGGAGGTTTCATAGTTGTGTCCGCATTCTTTTGGGGTTATCTTGTTTCATTTGGGACATTGGTTGACAATCATCCAGTATAATCCGAGGTCAGAGATTGCCCTCTGGAATTCGTCAAACTCCACGGGTTTAACTACGTAACTATTTACACCCAGCTTATAGCATTTCTTGATGTCTGGATCTTCTTTCGACGATGTGAGTATCACCACAGGAATTGCATTGGTGCGTTTGTCGGCCCTTATTTTTTCCAGCACTTCAATACCATTTACCTTGGGCATCTTTAAGTCAAGCAGGATTACTTTCAGTTTATTTGCTACAACCCTGTCAGCATATTTTCCTTCCGCAAAAATGAAGTCCAATGCTTCAGCCCCGTCCTTTACGTGCATCAGGTTGTTCGCAAGATTGTTTTTCTTTAATGCAAGTATGGTCATTTCCGCATCGCTGGCATTGTCTTCTGCCAATAAAATCTCTACTTCCTTGGTCATGGTGTTATGCTTTATTTAGTGTAAAATAAAATGTTGCTCCTTCGTTTACTTTGCCTTCTCCCCAAACCCTGCCGCCGTGTTTCAGTATCAACCGCTGGACCAGGGCCAGTCCGACGCCGGTACCTTCAAACTCCTCATCGGAATGCAGACGCTGGAATACGCCGAACAATTTATCGGCATAACGCATGTCAAACCCTGCTCCGTTATCCTTAATATGATAAACAATCTCGCTTCCAACTACTTCCGAACCTATTTCAATCACGGCTTTTTCCGTATGTCGGGAATATTTTATCGCATTGGAAATTAGATTGAACCATACTTGCTTGAGGGCGGCACGATCTGCCTGGGCGGGCAATAAATGGTTAATTTCGAAGTCGATCGTGTGGCCAGCCTGTTCGGTTTTCAATTCATTACAGATATTGGCCACCAATGGCTCCATGGAAATGTTTATCGTGACCAACTCTGTTCGGCCAATGCGTGAGAAAGCGAGTAGGTCGTCAATGAGTTGCCCCATTTTTTTTGCATTCTCCATGATGTTATCCATAAAACGGTTGGCTTCTGAATCTACCGTTGCCCCGTATGCGCCCTTAAGCATTTTTGTGTAGCCATGGATGGCGCGAAGCGGGGCTCGTAAATCGTGTGATACGGAATAGGAGAACGCTTCCAGCTCGTTATTAACCTCTATCAGCTGGGCTTCTGCTTTTTTAATATACTTGTTCGTTGCTGCGAGTGATCTGGCTCTTTTTTCTTTTTCTTTATTTTGAAAGACAAGTTCTTTGTTTGCAATAATCAACTCTGCTGCGCGATTTTCTTTTTCTTCATTCTGGAATGCGAGTTCTTTGTTTGCAATAAGCAGCTCTGCGGCGCGATTTTCTTTCTCTTGGTTTTGAAATGCCAGTTCTTTATTTGCTGCAATCAGCTCTGCGGCGCGATTTTCCTTTTCTTGGTTTTGAAATGCGAGTTCTTTGTTTGCAATAATCAACTCTGCGGCGCGATTTTCCTTTTCTTGGTTTTGAAATGCGAGTTCTTTGTTTGCAGCAATCAGCTCTGCGGCGCGATTTTCTTTCTCTGCATTCTGGAATGCGAGCTCTTTGTTTGCAATAAGCAATTCTGCAGCGCGATTTTCTTTTTCCTCATTTTGAAAAACGAGTTCTTTGTTTGCGATAAGCAGTTCTGCTGCACGGTTTTCTTTTTCCCGGTTTTGAAAATGAAGTTCTTTCCTGACACTAATTAACTCAGCGGCGTTTTTTTCTTTATCCATTTTTATTGTAAAATTTATTTATTTACGAATCGAGTTTCCACCCCAATGGATAAATGTTTTGATTTCTAAGTTACCGTCATAAATATTGCGAAGTGTTTTGGTTTGTTGCTAACGTTTTTGGTCAACGTGACGGGTCGAAGGTAGGCTTAAATAATCAACAATGTGTTAATTTCTATTGTTATATCAAAAAAGAATTTTTGATTACTTTTAAGTGTAACGGTTGTGAACTATCCATAAAACAATCCATAGGCGGGCGCTAGATTCGCTTGGCAAAACATGGCACTGGCATTTGCCAACGAGGGGAGCCAAATGTTCCGATGGCGTTTATTTAAGTGTTCATGTGGGTGGTGTCAGCGATATGGTTTCAAGTATTAAATCCCAATCGGTTTCTTCGAAAGTCTCGGGATTCAACACATCATGCCGAATCCTGTCAAGCAAATCGCTTTCCTCATACGGCAACAGGTCCAAGATGATCGGAAGTACGACACTGATGTTAGATTCAGGGCTTGGGATGTGCGCAGTGGTTTGCGGGCTGCCGTCGCCCATCGCGAGGATGCAAACTTTTACGATATCGCCTATTAGATGGGTGACATCTGAATAGCCGGAAAGCCTAATTTCTACCGTGTCGCGCTTCTTGGCGATGTTTTCGGGTTCGAGCAATACGAAATGTTCTTGGGCAATTTGGCGGAGGTTGTCGGGGAGGTGGAGTGTTTTCATGGTGCAGCGGTTTTAGGTCTGCAAGGTGGGGATAAGTCAAGATGTAATAAACCAAATCGCGTTGTTTTACACCAATTTCAAAATGTATCTTACTGATTTAAAGAATCTAATTTGACAACGACTGGGTTCGCATTGGTTAAATATCCCCCAAAAAATATTGCTGGACATAAAATAGCGATACTTTTGCGAAAATTAGTTGCCCCACAACTTAATCTGCAAGAAAAAATGAAAAATTATGGACGGCTCTTTAATGAAAGTCCGGCGCCAATGTATATCTATGACGACCGCACCTACGACTTTTTGGCGGTCAACGACGCGGCCCTGCACCAATATGGCTACAGCAGGGAAGAATTCCTTTCCATGAAAGCCACAGCGATACGGCCACCGCAAGAAATCGAACTTTTTACAAAAGCCAACCTCAATGTCCCGGACAGCTACTTTGACTTTGGGATGTGGCAGCACTGTCGAAAAAACGGCGACCTGTTTTATGTGCACATTTATGCCCATAGGACAAAATTCAACGGCAGGGATGCGCGATCGGTCCTTGCCATAGACATAGATCAGAAAGTGCGGACCGAGATGGCGGTTGCCGAAAAGAGTGCCGAGATTATCGACATCCTCGAAAGCATCACCGACGGTTTCTACGCGCTCAACAAAAATTGGGAAATTACCTATTTCAACAAGACCGCGGAAAAAGTACTCGGCCGCAGGCGCGAAGACGTAATCGGAAAAATCCTTTGGGATTCTTTTCCGCATTCCAGGGAAGGGAAATTCTACGCAGAGTATGAAAGGGCCATGACAATGAGGGAGAGCGTACATTTTGAAGAAGAGTACACCCCTTTGGGCGTTTGGGGCTCGATGAACGTCTATCCAACCAAGGACGGCATCGCGGTTTATTTTGTGGATATCACCGAGCAGAAGAAAATCCAGCAAAAAATCGCCAATGATGAGCGAAGCCTACGCGCCATTATCAACAATACCACGGATATCATCTGGTCTATTGACCGCCAGAACAATATCATTAGCGCCAACGATGCTTTCTGGAAGCGCATCGTATCGATTACCGGCAAAACAGACCGCGACATGGGCGAGGCAGATTTCGACAAGGACCGGTTGTTAAGGTGGAAGCAGTATTTTGAAAGGGCTTTCGAAGGGGAAGCTTATAAGGTGGTCGTGGAAGATCAATATGAAGGCAGGGAAATATTTGAGGAAATCAGCTTTAACCCGATACGCAATGTCAATGATGAGATAATCGGGATCAGCTGCTTCTCACGGGATATCACCACGCAACACCTTTATTTAAGCAGGATTGAAAGGCAGAATGCGAAATTCAAGGAAATAGCATGGTCGCAATCACATGAGGTCAGGGCACCACTAGCGAACATTATGGGATTGACCGCATTGTTCAATTTTGAGGATGCCACCGATCCGGGAAATGCAGAAATTATAAGGTCTATCGGTGAAGCGTCACAGCAGCTTGATGACATCGTAAAAAAAATAAGCGACAAAGCATTGCAGACCGGATGGGAAGAATGATGCGCAGGACCTTTCATCCACAAAGTTTCATGTTCGCTGTCTTTATGTAATATAATCCCCAATGGTGTAACTTATAGGCGATGTTCCCCGCTCATTCAGGGATATTCAGAAAGGAACTTCTAAAATATATCTTCATATCCGACCTGCATTTTTTTCTATCCGGTACTTCCCCTTCAGCAAATGCGCCTCCCGCCGAATAATAATCATGGCTTTTGAATTCGACATAGCCATAAATGACTTGCTTTTTTGATTGGTCCGGGATTTCAGACAGGACTATTTTCGTTTCTGTACAGGGAACTTCCAGCCGCATGATCAGTTTGTCTTTTGGGGTATAGGCATACATCGGGAAATCATCTGCGCTTAGCATATGATACAGGGTCGCTTCATTGTCTTTAATGTTAATATAAAACCCAGTCCCGCCAAATATCCCATAGGAGCCGTTGATTCCCAGTGAATTATTTTGCCATAGATAAAAGCATTTAAAAGGTAGTCTTTTATTGAGGCTGGTATTTGAAAAATACAATGAGTCGTTTTCGTATAGGTCGGCAACAATTGAATTGGCATAGAGGTCAAATATGGCCGGGGAGGTTTTAAATTCTTGGATTTCTTCGATGCGTTTGTCGACTTCTTTTTTGATGTCGGGGTTGATGGTGATGTTTTTGATGTTGGTTTGGGCCGTTGTGGCGAAAATTGTGAAGAGGAAGGGGAGGATGTATTTGGGCATGGGGTTTTTGGGTTTTGGATTGAAAGGTATGAAACGTGGGTGGTAATTGCTGGATGCCAGATTGATAAAATACAGCGTTGCATTATTAATGATTTTTTATTCGACAGCCCACGGTAACTGATTCAACAATTTTTTATAACCATCAATATTTGCAACCATCTGTTCAAAAGTCAGGCTATGGCCGTGAATCATTTGTTCCTGCATTATTGTATAATCCTTTTTCCAGCCTTCGATGATTTCGGTTGGCGGAATCGGGTTGATAAATTCGGGCTTATGTCTGCTGTAATCGATACCCCGAATTGGTGTGATAGTTTTTCTGTGATTCACAATTTCCCTATACAAATCCTCGTTCTGCAATACGTTATTTCCATGACCTGTCTGGATAAGACGGTCAACATCATAGAGGTGCCTACTCAAACGCTCGATTCTTATAGATTCAAAAGGTTTCTGGAATTCCTCATGGAGTAAAAATATTTTTTCCAAAAGCGTACGCTCAGGATTTACGGCTGCAATCTCGATAGGCTTGTCTGCAAAAGGTCTATCAGGGTAAGCAGTCCCGAGCAAGGAAGAAAATGAACGCGCACTGAAAGGTTCCCTTAGCGAACGGCTGCCGATTTCTACCAGCACCCTTGGTTGTATGTATTCGGGGTATTCCATCACATGGGGATAATATATTTCAATCATTATGGGATCCTGGTCAGTGTCTTTAGCAGGCGTTAAAACCATTTTAACTTCAAATCCAGCATCCGTAAACTGTTGTTCGAGGATGGGAAAGAATTTAGTTGAGATATATTCAAAGGATAATTTGCGAAGTTTTTTCACTTGAGTAGCACTTAAAGCGCCGGTCATTCCAAAAAAAGACCTGTCTAACCCCAAGTCCACGTCTTCAGAAAATCTTTCGATTAGACCCCATGCTTTACGAGCGAAGTGCCTCCCTTGAAAACCAAATGTAACGCAAGTTCGGTGCGGAAGATTAACGCTATTGTTTGGGTCACCCACCAGTCCTTTTCAACGGCGTAGGCGTTCAGTCCATTTTGGGCGGCGACCTCATTGTAAACTTCAATTTTGTCTTGAGCGGATGTATCGAGCCAGTTTTTCATCTTTGTATTCCTATAGCGCAGTTTTTAGGATGTTCCTGATCCATTCAGGTGCCAGTCTGATGTCGTGTTTAAGCCTTGCGGGCTTTTCTTTCCTCAATAATTCAACAATCTTTTTAAAATCCTCGTCAGGGATTTTTCCATTTTCCATTGCTTTCAGGGCTTGTATTACCGTACCACTGATTTCACCAATGGCTGCCAAATTTTTCGGCGTGGTTTTTTTGAAAAGTATGGTGCGCTTTCCAATTGCTACCGTTCGGGCAGCACCGTCTGTGAGGTAAACCGCTTTCAATGGTATTTGTGTGGAGAGTCCTAGAATATGCTGCGCATATACACCTGTCGGAACAATTCGTGCACGGTCGCGCCGTGCAATCGCTTTGGCAATATCTTCAATTGCGGGGGTTAGGGGGGCTTCCAGTATTTTGCTGAATTGGGGTCTGGTATAAATACCACGAGCAACCCTTGTAATCTCACCGCTGTCAGCTAATCGTTCCAATGCTTTATTAACTGCTTTGGCAGTTCCGAAAGAAACAAAATCATCAATGAAAAAGAGCGAACCCCTCCGCGCTTTTTTAATTTTCGTTAAAACTTGATTTTCAAGGCTTACATACATAATTATGATGGATTTTCGTCGCAAATGTAGTAAATATTTGCGACAAATACGTTGATTTTAGAAAGGTAAAATTTCAGGAAGTTTATCGGTAAAGTGATGTCTATCACACAGGTGTCTTTTTCTTTCTGAATTTCCTTCGTTTCCCTGATTCATGTACTGTTGCGCAACACATCCAAAAACTCAGCCTAGCGCAAAGGCATCAACTGCAACGCCAGTTCCATCATTTGCCAAATCAATTTTTGTATTCCCGATTAATGGGACATATAGGGTTCTTCCCTAGACATTACCGCCGCACTCATTTTCATCAAGTCATTAACTGTACAGAATAATGAAGAATAACTGGCAAAGTTTACGGGTATTTGCAACACACCATCCATTTCCGGATGGTCTTTCAATGTAGTAAGCACATAACTGGCCTTATGGCGCAGCGTTTCAAAGGTTTCCATGGCGTTAGGTGTTTAATGTGGGTGGTGTAAGCGATATGGTTTCAAGTATTAAATCCCAATCTGTTTCTTCCGAAACCTCGGGATTCAACACATCATGCCGAATCCTGTCAAGCAAATCGCTTTCCTCATACGGCAACAGGTCCAAGATGATCGAAAGTACGCCACTGATGTTAGCAGCAGTAATTATTCACATTTCAAAATATCAGTCTGACCTTGCCCAGCTTCTTCAATAACATTGTCTAACCATGTCAATCTGTCTTTACAATCTTTGATTAAACTTTCTGCGATGTACTGATTTGTAATCGTTCCACCACCACCAGACCAAAACTCTGAATTTTTTTCTCTAAGGGTTCTCCAAGCTTTTTGTGAGCTAACTAAGTCATTTTTGTGTTTAGTGTAATACTCTAAATCTTCACATTTTTCTTTAGCACAATTTTCGATTTCCTTTTGAAGGTAATTTAAGATGCAATTGTATTTTTCCTCTACAATTTTTCTGAGTTTTTCTGCCTTCTCAGATAAACAAGCATTTAATGGTTGCTGTTGTCCTAATGAATAACATTTTTTATCTAACTCATATTTGGGAGTTGATTTCTGGCCATTACAAATGGTAAAAATCAAGAATGTCAATAATGTAAAATAAAATTTCATTTTATCCAGGATTTCTAAATTATTGCTGCTAACGTTAGGCCGCTTCACGAATTTGCCGATGAAAGCGGATCGAGTTCGCTCTGCCAAGATAAAACTTTATTTGTGAAACCGAAAGTTCAATTACCTTAAGACCAGCAATTTCTTAAATGCGGTGTTAGCGGTAGTTATTCTTTCTCCAGTTTGTCAATCATAGCTTTTGTCTCTTCCGATATTTCATTTTCGCCATCAAATTGTATAGTGTCGTAATCTCCTTTTTTAGGGTTAAATTTCATTTCTACACGGGTAACATTACATTCACCAACTTTTTTGAATATTTCAATTATACTGTTAATATCTATTTCAAAGAGAAAATCATTTTTGTTTGCATCGGTATTAACAAATATTCCAGTTAATTCTTTTTCGCTATCTTCATAAATCTCTGCTATTTCATCTTCAGTTAAGTTCTCATTTTCCATCGATTTTAAAACTTTTTCGTCTACAATGGAAATTACCGGGACGAAAACGTAACTATGAACGAATTGATTAATTAAAAATTTTAAATCTCGTTTAGCGACTTTCGATTTTTCTAACTCATAATTTTCATCAAATCTATGATTATTCATTAACGTTACTTTTCTACCGCTATTCTCGTAAACTTTTAAATTAAATTTTGTTGAACCAATTTTGTTTGTGAGCTTATTAGCCTCCATAAGTTTGCGAATTATATAAAAACCAAACATTATATTTTTCTCAAATTTCGCAAATTTGGAATCTGACCAACTTTTTTGAACTTTAATTTTTTTATTTATTTTTTCTGAGATATGGATCAATTCATTTCTCCAATAATAACTTTCGTGAATCATTTTTTATGGGTGTTTGAAATAATTACCGCTAACGTTTGGCGCATTTGCGTGGTCGCGGTCAAAGCGAGCTGAGTTTTCTCTGCCAAGATAAAACTTTCATCGTGAAAAGTGAACTTTCAACTTACCGAAAACCAGCGCGCTGCGTAAATGCGCGGTTATGCGACGTCTTACAATCTTACAATTTTCTTAACGACTTTTATTTCATTATTCTCAAATTCTAAGAGATAAACTCCTGGCTGAAATGTTTGCAAATCAATATTAAAATCTCCGCCCATAAAATTATAATGTTTCAACAATTTCCCTGTAATGTCATATAAAGAGATTTTCGATGGCCCTTTTTGGGATTTAATATCTAAATTGTCGTGTACGGGATTAGGGAATAATGCAATTGTCTCAATATTGTTTTTAGCGGTTGACAATAATTCATTGCCAAATACAGCGATCTCGCCAATTGGATTTGTAATTGTTAAAGTCAAAGCATTCTGATTTTGATCTATGGTGTAAAAATATGGTGGCGCTGAATTGTAAACCCAAAATTCAACATATTGTTGCGCAAAATAACTGTTCACTGCGGCACTGCAGCCACCAGCCAAAAAGGCTAAATCGTTGAACGTAAATTGGGAATTTTCGGTATACAAAATTTCACCTGCGCCAAGCGCATCACAAACCCCAGTGCTAAAGTTCCAATTGCCAAAGTCGGTGAATTCTGCGGGAACATACGGAATTTCGTCATTTACAGGTGGAAAAATCGTCACATTATTTTTTGTGAAATAGGATAAGTACCAAGTGTTTTCTGCTAGCTGTGGATCTTGCGCATAGCATTTTACAAATAGAAGTCCAATAATAATCTGAAATATTGTTTTCATAGGTTTCGTTTTTTTAGATGTCGCATAACGTGAGGCTGCTAGCCGCCGTTGCGGATCAAAGCGGACTGAGTTCTCTCTGCCGAAGATAATGTTTCTTCGTGAAATGGAGATTTTCGGTGACGAAAAACTCCGCAATGGAGGCTAGCGGCGGTTAGGCGATTGCTGTATATTATGAATTGATTGTTTCTAAAATTTTCTGGAGTTTACTTGAAATTTCGATTTGTGATTTTGATGATTCAATTTTTAAAGGACTTTCCCAATTTTTATCTTTAATAACGTAGATTTTAAATTCTCCTTTATTACTAGAAATTTCGCCATACCAACCTAAGTCTACAACTAAATTTAAATCTTCAAATTCTACTTGGAGTAAATCTTCATTCAAATAATATAAATTGTTTTGCTCCGAAAATTGAACATCTGGATTATAAATAGAAAAATCGTGTTTGTTTATTTTACAGTTTGAAGGGAAGTCTAAAGTTTGAAGTTTAAATGTATTCATGTTTCTTGATTTTGCCGAGATTTTCCGAAGCTTTCGCCTAACGTTAGGCCGCTTCACGCCGTTGCGGATCAAAGCGGACTGAGTTCTCTCTGCCGAAGATAATGTTTCTTCGTGAAATGGAGATTTTCGGTGACGAAAAACTCCGCAATGGAGGCTAGCGGCGGTTAGTGGCTGTGTTTGTTATTTAGAGACTTATAAATAGTATTTAAAACTTCTTCTAATTTTAATGTGTAATCTGCTTTTTCCTGGTTTGGAATAAAATACTCAAATGAATTTTGGATTTCATATATAATCATACTTGACATTTCTGAAATTGGCTTGTTGTTATATATTGAACTGACAATAATATTACTTAAACTATCGTACTCATCCAATGGCGCTCCAGATTTTATTAAGTCAGTGGGATCAAATTCATTTATAAGTTTGCGAACTATTGCGAAATCGTTTTTGTATTTCTCCTTCAATTCATATTTCATATATCTTAAATTATTTTAAAACATTGGATAATTTCAATAGGTTTCATTTTTTAGGCGGTTTCTCGAAACATAGCCACTAACGTTTCGCGCAACTACGCAGGAGCGGAAAAGCGAACTGAGTTGTCTCTGCCGAAGATAAACTTTCTTCGTGAAAGTAAAACGTTCAAGTTACGAAAAACCAGCTCTTGCTTAGTTGCGCTGTTGTGTGCAGTTTAGTTAAAAATCGAGTCTATGTTTTTAGGCGCAATAAATTCAAAATAGCAATATGAACATAATATTTGTGCATCACTTTCATAAGCAATATCATTACTTTCTACTTTTGAAAAACATATATCGCAATGATCATGAGTCCAGCCTTTATTAACAAAATCAAAGTATTCAGGATTATATTTTTGGCCAACATATAATCGAACTGTCCCACTTTTTTTATCGACAAGCGCGTCTCGCTTTTTCCAATTTATTTTAGTCCATTCTAAATTCCTCGCCCAATTCAATTCCTCTACTAAATCAGAGACTTTGAATTCTCTTCCATCAATCTTTCTTAAGTAAATCTTTTCATTCATCATTTGATTGGGTTTAGTTCTTCTGGTTTACGACGATGCTGTTAAATTGCA